>Ga0307408_100000541_pt1 | contig 32578 bp, 32 predicted proteins | sample 322Cmetagenome_FD_202116 | JGI IMG/M metagenome (GOLD analysis project Ga0307408, IMG submission 202116) | Maize rhizosphere microbial communities from greenhouse at UC Davis, California, United States - 322HYB-C-3 | ecosystem: Host-associated > Plants > Roots > Rhizosphere > Soil | place...
GTTTTGTCATCTCGACGTAAGGAGAGATCCTAGAAAGTTTGCATATAAAGCGCTTTAAGATCCCTCCTTAGGTCGGGATGACAAAGCAGGTTAACCGGTATTATGCCCATTGTCATCAAATTTGCCCACTCGAGATGACAAAGTTTTATAGCCCGCTTTATCCTCTTTGTCATCAAATATTTTGCTTGTGCAAGTTGGTCTACTCAGGATGACAAAGTTGTTAACCCTTATTGCACTCTATTTTATTCTAAGCCACTTCTGTAGCAAGAGCACTGATCCAGCTATTAAATAAAGCCGATTCTATTTCTACAGCTTTCTTAGCATGAGTTTCCCAATCTGGAGAAAAAGTTTTAAGCTGAACAAGCATTTCTTCAAGATGTCCCTCCTCTTCAAGGATTATCGATTTTACATTTACTTTGCTTTTTATAGTATCTAAAGCAGTTTGATAGATCGGATAAAGCTCGTCTGCACGCACTTCGATGGCGTAGGTTACCAAAAGATAAGCGCCGAACCTTAGTTCTTGTCCACTCAGCCCTAATTCAGCTTTCAGATATTTACATACTTCAACATCCAGTTTATTCAAATAAAAGCGACTGTCGTAAGGAGCAACCAGGAATGCATCAGCATAGGTGGGATAGCCTTCAGAAAGCTTCCCGATTTGTTTTTTTAAATAATATGCATGGCGATGCTCTTCCGCTGCATGCTTTAAAACGATCAGGCTGACCTCCGTTTTATGCTCGCAGGCAGATATTTTTCTGGCTCCCGTGTTTTCCATGAGGGAAAGCGTATTTAACCAACGACTATGTTTATCTGTATCCTTAACTATATTTTCAATTACTTGCTGAAGCTCCATATCTTTCAAAAACGGTTGCAAATATATGCGATTATAAAGGCAGAGGGTATATTCATTAAGTCGGGATTATGTTAAATTATGAGATTAGCAGGGAATCACCTCCTTTAAATAAACAATTAATTTCTGTTCAGATATTCAAATAAACGTTCAGCATCTTTCTTTTTGAACAACTGAGTTCCCGCGTTCATAGTTGCGGCACTACCACAAGCAACTCCCATTTTCACCATTTCTTCAAAACTGCCTCCATTCGCCAGGACAGATACCATTCCGGCCACCATGCTATCTCCGGCCCCAACGGTGCTTAACTTTTTTACAGTTGGTGCAGGCACTAGCTTCGTCTGATCTTTGGTAACCAAATATGCTCCCTGCGGCCCAAGTGAAACTACAATCGCCTCCGTTTTTCCGGCAGCAATCAGCTTTTGGGCAGCATCATCGGCAGTATCGTTATCCAGATGTTCAATTCCTGTTAAAGCAGCCAGCTCACCTAAATTGGGTTTCAATAAAAACACGCCTTCGTCTACCATTTGCGCTAAAGCATCCCCAGAAGTATCGGCAATAACCTTCGCTCCCTTCTCTTTTGCCGCTTTTACAATATCTCGCAAAAACTCAGGTTTAATTCCCGGCGGCAAACTTCCACTCACTACAACATACTCTGGAAATGGAGAAAGCTGCTGAAATGATGCCAATATTTCCGACCGCTCTTCCGCTTTTATTTCGGCACCAGGCATTCCAAAACGGAACTGCTGATTGGAACCCGTTTCTACTACAATAAAGTTCTCCCTTGTTTCGCCTTCAACATTAATCGCTTTCTGGTTAATGTTTTCCTTTTCCAATAAGCTTTCCAGCAGTTTACCTGCTCGTCCGCCGGAAGGAAAAAACGCTGTTGAATCAAAGCCTAAACGCTTCAAGCCACGGGAAACATTTATACCGCCGCCACCTGGTTCAAAACGCGGTTGTTCGCAACGAAGTTTCTTTTCCGCAACTAATTTATCAATGGATGTACTTTTATCGACGGTAGGGTTTAGCGTGATGGTTAGAATTTTCATTTAGAGATTTGTATTGGGAGTTGTATGTGTGGTATTGTGAAAGGAAACTCATTTAAAAAGTTCTTTGTGGAACAAAACCTTCATCCCACAAAGAACCAAAATTTATATTTTGCTTTTAAATACACTGGCATTTTCATTAGCCAGCTTTTCATCTCCAAGGTACGACCAGCGAATGGTATGGATGTATTTCTTTAACACCTCGTTCATTTCTTTCAAGCTTACCTTGTTAATTCTCTCGGCTGCCTGATCTGCCAAACGCCAATCACCAAAAATCTCACCAGTTCCGAGGTTGGCTGCAATGGCACTGCTACTCTCTTCTTTCATATAATTATTGGTGATGAAATTGCTCTTTCCTGAAAGCAGCTCTTCCTCAGAAAAACCATTATCCCGCAATTCCTTTAATTGCTCCAGCATTACTTCTGCGGAAGCTTTAGGTTCTGTCGTACTTACATACATTACAGCAAAGGGCATCAAACGCGTAGTAGCATAGGCAGATGGCGCATAAGAAAGATTTCGCTTGGTGCGGATCTCCCTGAACAATCTGTTGCTTAAATGAGAAATTGCCAAACGGAACGGTAAATAGTCTGGACTATTAAACTGAGGTGCATCAATGCTGGCCGTTATGTAATTAGTTGCCAACTCACGTTTTTCAACCAGTAATTTCCCTTCAGATTTTGCCCCGGTAAGCACAGCTGATTTGTATGGTTTTGCAGGTAAAGCGGCAAATGATGCCAAAATCTTCTTCGTAATTTCTTCCTTACTTATCTTACCCACAATCACAATAAACATTCTGTTTTTATTCAGCAAGGTATTGTAATAGTACGATTTCAAATCCTGTGGAGTAAGCTTTGCCAATGTTGCTTCATCTCCCGAAGGATCAATCGCATAGGGAGTTCCTGCAAAAGCGTTCAGCATTGTTAATTGCTCAATGCGTTCATCCGGATCAGAACCAGACTGTTTTACTCCCGAAATTAGCTTTTCCTTCAAAAGAGCTACTTCCCGGGCATCAAAAACCGGACTTGTAACTGCGCTGGCAAATAAATCCCAACCCTGGTTAAAAAACCTCGAGATACAGGTCATACTAATCTGTCCGAAGTCGTAAGATGAGGTGCCGCCAATGTCAATTCCGTACTTATCGGCCTTATCGCGAAAGGCATTTGCCGAGTAGCTCTTTGTTCCGGTTTCGGAGGTAGCTGCAAGTACCATATTTTCGATACCTGCTTTGGATGCCGGATAATTGGCAACACCACCACGGTAATACATATTAACATCTATAACTTCTTTCATCGTAGGTTTAAGAATCACCTTTATTCCTGCAACGGTAAACGAAGTTGTAGTACCCTGCGCAAATACACCGACAGAGATAAAAAGCAGAAATATATTTATGATTTGTTTCTTCATTTCAATATTGTTTTTCGAGGCAATGAATTAGTTTGCTTTAAAATAAGTCTCAGGTTTTAACTGTTGCTTCGCTTCAGCGCTGATAAGCATACCTGCAGCATAAGGCTTATTCTTAATGTATTTTCTCACATACTGTTTTAAGTCTTCGCGGTTTACCTTACGGAGATTTGCGATGTAAGTGTTCAAATAGTCAATAGAAGCAGAAGCCCACCAGAACGAAATGGTATGGGTAAAGTCTGATGTAATCTCCTCATCTTTCACCTGGTGTATTTCCAACTGCCTTTTAGCTGTCTCGATCTGTTCGTCGGTTATGTAGTTATCAGTATCCCACAAAGCAATCTGACGTTTAACCTCTGCCATACATTCCTGAATTTTATTAGGATTAGGAACCACAAACACGCTGATTGGCCCGGTATGTTTTAAAGTTAAATAACCAATATTTACTTGTAAAGCCAAACCAGACTCGACGAGGGCTTTACTGAACTTAGATGAGTTTTGATTTATGATAAAGGAGAAAACGTCAGCCGCGTAGGTAGCCGGAATATCGTCTTTGGTTGCCGGCCCATGCCAGTTCATCATTACTAGCGGCACCCGGGACAGGTTCGACTCTACAATAAAATAATCTGTTTTTTGTAAGGGTTTAAATTCAGGCACCGGCCATTTTTTATGTGGGTCAAAGCCCGAAGCCTTCCAGTCGCCAAATATACTATCAATGTTTTCGAAAACCTCGTCGTGCTTTACGTCACCAGCAATGGTGATGAGCGAATTATTGGGCCAATAATATCTATTTTTGATAGAATCCATTTTTGCCGGAGTGGCAGAACGAATAATATCATGGTTCCCGATGGTGTTTTTCCGACTATATAAATCCCCCCAAAGCCGATGGTTCATTTCATCGCTAAGTGCAAAATAAGGATTAGATTCATTCCGCTGAAACTCGCCATCAACCACAATATTTTCTTTCGCCATTTCCTGCTTATCGAACTTCGGATATCGAATCGCAGAGTTCATAAATTTAAGTCCTTCTACAAGATTATATTTCGGCAGGGTGAAATAGTAGTTTACGAGCTCGAAACTGGTAGTTCCGTTAAACTGGATACCCAATTCGCTTATCCGGTTTAGAAAGTCTTCCTGACTTGGGTAATCTTTGTTTGCCTTAAAGAACATGTGTTCATACAAATGACTCAGTCCATTGTATTCGGCCGTTTCGGTATATGAACCATTTTTTACAGCCAGCTCAATAGTGGCTAATGGCACCGTATGATCTTCTACCACCATAACATCCAGACCATTAGATAATTTCTTCTGGAACATATTGGGTGGTAGTTTGGTAGATGTATTACTTGTTTGGCCCTGCACATTAACGCTAATCAAAGCGGCAAGGATGAGGCCTGAAAGGTTTTTAAACATAGATTTTTTGTTTTCAGTAAATATATCAGAAAAAATATTCGGAGCTAAACTATTCATCAATTTTGAATTGTACACGAACCATCGCGGGTTTTTCAAAATCTCCCATCTCCAAAACACGAACTTCTTTAATCAGAAGCCTGATTTCAAACGCAGGAAAAATCACAATAGTATATGAATCGTCTGTTGCTCTGCACCTTCAAAATAAGCCTTTTAAAAACTATTGTATCGAAAAAAGGTTCTTTCGTTGACAATAAAATCCATAAGAACCAATGTTCCCAAAAGGGCATCAGCGTGTTTATCTGGCTATTGTGACCTTAAAAACAAATAAACTTCTACAAAAACGAAAATATATGCCTTCAAAATCCATTATTGCTGCTTGCCATAGCTTATTGGCACAAAATCTTACTATTGCGTTTGCTGAAAGTGTATCTACAGGCCGTTTGGTATACGACTTTACCTCTGTACCCGAATGTGGCCAAATTGTAAAAGGAAGCATTGTATGCTATGATCGTAGCGTAAAAGAAAATTTGATGGGAATACCAGCAGAAGTTATTGATAAATATTCAGCAGAATCGGCGGAAGTTACTCAGCTTTTAGCCGAAGCAGTGAAAAAACTGATTCCTGCCGATGTGATTGTTGCGGTAACGGGATTGGCATCCCCTGGAGGTTCAGAAGATTCCGAGAAACCAGTAGGTACCGTATTTATTCACGGCTTTTTTAAAGACAAACCATGGAATACAAAAGTGTTGTTTGAAGGAAGCCCGGATGACATTATAGCACAAGCGAATGATGCTGTTGGAACAATTCTTTTGGAAGAACTTGGATCAGAAAGTCTCTAAAAACAGGAAGTTGAAAGAATTACCAATTCTTTCAACTTCTTAAAAAAAATAAGAGGCTAATATAGCTCAAGCCCCCTTTTGCAAAGTTTTTCCTTTTCTAATTAAAGAACAAAACCACCTCTGAAAAGTTTAATCGAAAATCAGTTTTGATGACGCCAATTAGTAACCAAACCATTTTAATTACTGGCTCCACCGACGGCTTGGGAAAACAAGTAGCGCTTGCACTGGCTAAGCAAGGCGCTAGCGTAATTCTTCACGGTCGCAATGAACTGAAAGGGGAGAAAACACTGAATGAAATCATCTCACTTTCTGGCAATAACAATGTACGTTATTTTAATGCGGATCTTGCTTCATTAAGTGAAGTTAGAGAACTAGCAGAATCTGTAAAGCATTACTATCCTCGTTTGGATATGCTGATTAATAATGCCGGGATTTATCTAACGGACGATGTTAGGAAAATTAGCCGTGAGGGCTTTGAGCTGAATTGGGCAGTTAATTACCTGGCTCCTTTTTTACTTACGCACTTGCTCCTCCCCTTGCTCAAACAGACTGAAATCACCAAAATTATTAATGTTTCTTCGGGCGCACAATTTGAGTTCGACTTTAATAATATTATGCTTGAGCATGACTACACTAGCCGGCGAGCCTATGCGCAAAGCAAACATGCGCTTATCATGTTTACATTTACCCTTGCCAGCCAATTAAAAGATTCCAGGATAAGGGTGAATGCCCTTCATCCGGAAAAGCTTATGAACACTAAAATGGTTCTGGATGCATTCGGATCATCAGAAACCACAATTGAAATGGGAGTTGACAATGTGCTTTATGTAGCCACTGCCAGCGAAAATGATAACATCACAGGAGCCTACTTCGACAAAAAACAAATTACGCCTGCCAGATACCAGCAGGCTTATGATATTATTGCTTTAGATAAATTGTATAGAATGAGTAAGGAATGGGTTAAGATATAGCTTCCATTAGGTGAGAAAAGGATTTACAATCCTCAGGCTCTTATCTATCTTTTGCTGATGCTGCATATCTTCAGAATACAATATATTACACTTTGCCTCTAACGCAGCTGCAATAACTATTGAATCAAAGAGCTGAAAATCATATTTTTCAATTAGCTGAAAAGCCTTTAATATAACCGCTTTATTAACCGGATAATAAGTGCATTCTCGCATAAAAATCTCCATAAGAGAACAAGTTTGAAGCTTTGGAAATTTCCAGCGCCTTAAACAGATATTTATGAATTCACTTAAGTTCTGAGAACAAAACATAGGATTTTGTTCTGCAATTTATACTCCTGCTTATCTTTTGTTTCTGGGGATAAAAATTATCCAGACTGTACAACATTATATTTGTATCAATCGCAGCCTTAATCATATTCGTTTGCGTCATCCCGATCAAACTTATACCCACCACTATTGATAGTATATTCAGCAAGAGACTCGTTTAATTTACTAAGGCGAAGCTCAGTATCAATATCATACTCTACTGAAGTGGCTGTTTTTAGAACACTTGACGGTTCTTCTATCTCAAAAGCTATAACCTCAACTGTTTTACCGATCATCTCATCAGGAAGTTGAAGCGTTAATGTGTTATTTTCTAATAACATTATCCGACGTAGCATTTAATCCTCCTTTGTATTGGATATTAATTAAATATAACAAATTTATGCATCAATTGCTTTTACTGCCTCCACCCCAAACTTATTCAAAAAATCCACCCCCTCATCAGAAGGCAGACCTTTATAAGCTGCATAAGATTTTTTGTAAATCACCTTTTTTATGCCTGATGAATAAATTAACCGGGCGCAAGGCAAACAAGGAGAAAGTGTCACGTATAATGTTGATCCCTGTAAATCGGCTCCATTCTTGGTAGCATATAGAATTGCATTTTCTTCAGCATGCAATGCCAACGAGCAACTACCCCGGGCATCTCTCGGACAGCCAATCTCAGGCCATTCTTCATCGCAGTTATGCGTTCCGGCCGGCGGACCGTTGTATCCAATCGAAATTATACGGGTATCTTTTGTAAGTACAGCTCCAACCTGAGCCTTTACGCAATGTGAGCGCAAAGCCAGGTCGGAGGCTAAATTCATAAATATTGAACTAAAAGAAGGTCTATTCATTTTTTTAATGGCCACCACCAACTGCTTTATCAAACGAAACTCCTTGTTTCTTTAAGATGGCAGAAGCTCTAATTGCATAGAAAGCTAAGTAAGCAAAACAAGCTACGCCAACAAGGTAACTCCATTGTATACCCAGAAGATCATCTGCTGCAACATAACCTTGCAACAAGCTTATAAAGCCTCCGCCCATAATCATCATAATTAGAAAACTTGAGCCTTCATTCGTGTGCTTTCCTAAACCTGCAATTGCCAAAGTAAAGATACAAGGCCACAAAGTTGAACAAAATAATCCAACACTGATGAAAGCATATACACTAACCAGGCCACTTCCCAGTATTCCAATAATTAAGGCTGTGATTCCCATCAAAGACAAGATGAGCAATTGTCTGGCAGGATGCCCTTTGCTAAGAAAATCTCCAATAATAATTGCGATGATAACAAAAGCATATACATAGAATGGTGTTGTATCATGTCCTGCAATCTTATTAATCGATACAAAGATTAAAAAAGCCATGTATGGCATAATAACCCTAAGAAGTTTGGTAATGCCCTCGCCGGCATTAAATGCGCCAACAGAAGCGGTCCATCTTCCTATCATTAAACTAGCCCAGTAAAGCGAAATATAAGGTGCAATACTTTCTGTAGCGATGTTCAATTCCTGCTTCATAAATTCGGGCAGATTACTGGCGGTACTCACTTCTACTCCTACATAAACGAAGATGGCAATCATACCTAAAACCAGCTGACTAAAAGACAAGGCTGTTTTTTTCTTTGAAGGATTTTCAATATCCGAGACATCGGTTGGAGAAGAAATTGCTACATCATCTTCTACCTCAATTTTATTAGGCAACGAAGAGTATTTGAATATTATCGCTACAATGAGGAAAGCTGCCCCAAGAATCAGGTAAGGGATCTTTACCGAGCCGATACTTGCTACGTTTTGCGTACCGGAATTAATCGCTCCAAAAATTGCCAAACTTACCAGAATAGGCCCAATGGTGGTTCCAAGGTTATTTACACCACCAGCAAGACTTAATCGCTGTGCTCCTTTTGAAGGATCGCCCATTGTAATTGCAAGGGGATTGGCCGCAGTTTGCTGCAATGAAAAACCTAACCCAACTATAAATAAACCCGAGATCATTAAGCCGAATGAGGCTGTTTCTGCTGCCGGGTAAAACAGTAAGGTACCAATTGCCGAGATCACCAATCCTAACGCTATTCCATTCTTATAGCCCAGTTTATTCAAAATATCTTCTCCGTTAATCTTCGAGATAACAAAATAGATAATCGATCCTACTGTATAGGCTACGTAGAAGGCAAAAGAAATCATCTGCGATTGCCATTGCTCTAAATGAAGTTTGTCTTTAAAAACAGGGATAAGAATGTCATTGCTCGCAGCAACAAATCCCCAAAAGAAAAACACTAATACTAATGTGTAAAACGATGATCCGCTACTTCTTTTATCGTTCATAATTGGTTTATAATTAACCCTAAATATATTTCTTTTTTTAAGAATCAGTAACCTAAATGTTGCAGACTCAAAAAATAAAGGAATTAAAAACGTCGGAAGACCTCTAATTAGAGCGATCATTGAACTTAGACAGACGTTCTAGGATTAACTGTTAACGCTCATAAATTTTAAGGAGCACAATATTGGAAGATCTACAATTTAAACGGCTTCTCTAAATTAATCACCAATTATCATCAACCACTATACAGCTAATGTTCAAGCAATTACAGTTAGGCCAAACAGTTCCTATTGTTTTTCATTATAAAAATCAGATATTCGCACATTTGAACCGGGCCTCTATGTATGCTTGAATCGATTTTATCTGGTATTGGACTAGGGATAGTGCTGTCCTTCGCAACGGGGCCGGTCTTTTTTGCATTGCTAAAAACAAGCATCGAAAAAGGTTTCCATGCGGGAATGTCCCTGGCCGCAGGAGTTGTCCTTAGCGACTTTATTTATGTTGGTCTGGCAATTTATGGATCAAGTTTTTTAAAATTCGAAAATCAATACCGCTTACCGATCGGAATTACCGGCAGTGCTGTTTTAATTGGTATCGGCTGTTATTACCTCTTCAAAAAGGTTAAAATCAATTACAAAAACACTACTTCAACAAAACGCAATACCGGCTATTTTTTTAAGGGCTTCCTGATGTGTATACTAAACCCATCCCTGTTACTTTATTGGGTGAGTGTTACCAGTAGTTTAATATCTGTTAAAGGGGAACTTAGCTCGAATGAAATTATTCCGTTTTTTGGCTGTATACTGCTTACCCAATTTAGTATGGACACGCTGAAAGCTTATTATGCGAATAAATTTCGTTACCGGATTAAAGAGAAGACTATTATTTTATTGAACAAGGTGGCTGGATGCCTGATCCTTATTTTTGCGTTGAAGCTGATTTGGGGACTGGTAAATCATTAATTTTTAAAACACAAGCTGCTGCTGGTTTGGAACTAATAAATTTCAAACAGATGTCTATTCTTTAAAAAACCTATAAGGTTTGGAAAACCTGATAGGTTTAAGCACATAAGCTGATTTGGAACCAGTAAATCTTAACGAGATATCTTTTCTTAAAAAACCTATAAGGTTTGGAAAAACCTTATAGGTTTAAGCGCATAAGCTGATTTGGAACAGTAAATCTTAACGAGATATCTTTTCTTAAAAAACCTATAAGGTTTGGAAAACCTGATAGGTTTAAGCGCACAAGCTGGTTTGGAACCAGTAAATCTTAACGAGTTATCTATTCTTTTACAAAACCTATAAGTTTGGAAAACCTTATAGGTTTAAACGCACAAAAGCCATTCAAATACGAGTACTTGAATGGCTTAATTATTTTAAATTCTGATTATCTTATTACACGTAAGCTCTTTGGTTCTTTCCTTCTACCCAGTTCATAAAGGCACGGTTTACTACCTTATTACCACCTGGTGTTGGATAATCTCCAGAGAAATACCAATCGCCTAAATGATCCGGACAGGCAACATGTAAATTCTCTAATGTTTGATAAATTACTTCTACTTCAGCTTTAATTCCTTTCGGCGAAATAATCTGGGCTATTTTAGCTGAAATCTCGTCGTTGGTAAAAGGTTCGTAAATTGCTTTAATGTAATTATCTACCAATTCTTTATCCATTGATAGCGATGCCTTACATTTCTCATAAGTTTCCCATATGATGCTTTCGCGTCCGCTTTCTTTCAGAAGTTTAATTGCGGCTTCGAAGGCTACAAACTCCCCCATCCTCGACATATCAATACCATAACAATCCGGATAACGAATTTGAGGAGCTGATGAAACGATTACAATCTTCTTAGGGCCCAGTCTGTCTAAAATGCGAAGGATACTTTGCTTTAATGTTGTACCGCGAACAATCGAATCATCAATTACAACCAGATTATCTGTGCCAGCTTTTACCAAACCGTAAGTTGTATCATACACATGCGATACCATGTCCTGACGATCTGCTTCCTGCGTTATGAAAGTACGGAGCTTCACATCTTTAAGTGCAATTTTCTCTACCCTTGGTGCAAGGTTTAACATTTCTTCTAACTCGACATCTGAAATTTTATCAGCACGATTTAAAAGAGTGTCCTTTTGAAGTTTGTTGATGTATCGATGCAAGCCTTCCACCATCCCGTAAAAAGCAACTTCTGCCGTGTTGGGGATAAATGAAAATACTGTATTTTTAATATCGTTGTTTACCGATTTCAGGATCTGCGGGCAAAGCAAACCTCCTAATTGCTTACGCTCTTTGTAGATAGCAGCATCGCTTCCGCGGGAGAAATAGATACGCTCAAAAGAACATGACTTCTGAACAAGTGGCTCACGGAACTGCTCTTCGGTAATGGTTCCGTTCTTTTTGATGATAAGCGCATGCCCTGGTTTAATCTCTTTTACAGACTCAAAAGGCACGTTAAAGGCCGTCTGAATTGCGGGACGCTCGGAGGTTACCACCACTACTTCATCGTCGATATAGTAATAAGCCGGACGAATACCTGCCGGATCTCTCATTACGAATGCATCACCATGACCGAAAATCCCTTCAATAGTATAACCGCCATCCCAGGTTTTTGCCGAACGGCGAAGGATTTTCGCTACATCAAGATTATCAGCAATTAAATGACTGATTTCTCTGTTACTGTAGCCATCGCTTTTAAACTGATCGAATATGATCTGATTCTCATCATCAAGGAAATGCCCGATCTTTTCAAGAACCGTAACTGTATCAGCTTTCTCTTTTGGATGCTGGCCTAACTCGTACAACTGTTCCAAAAGTTCCTCAACATTGGTCATGTTGAAGTTTCCGGCAATTACCAGGTTCCGGGTCATCCAGTTGTTCTGACGAAGGAAAGGGTGGCAGTTTTCGATACTGTTCTTTCCATGAGTCCCATAACGAAGGTGCCCCATCAAAACCTCACCTGTAAAGCTGATATTCTCTTTTAACCAATCAGCATCCTGCAAAAGATCTGGTGGAATGTCGGCAAACTTTTTCTGCACGTACTCGAAAATTTCTGATACAGCTGCTGAGCCCATTGCCCGGTGCCTGCTGATGTACCTGCTACCCGGGGCAACATCAAATTTAATCGTTGCAATACCTGCTCCATCCTGACCACGGTTGTGCTGTTTCTCCATCAACAAATACAGCTTATTAAGGCCATAAAGCGATGTTCCGTATTTCTGCTGGTAAAAAGAGAGGGGTTTTAAGAGACGAATGAGGGCTATACCGCACTCATGTTTGATCGATTCACTCATGACTACTTCTAAGCACGCAAAATTAAGGTTTTAAACCGAAAACGCGTTATAACATCTACAGGAAAAAATCATCCCTATGCAAGTATTGCCGGGAACAGCCCTAATACAACGATAATAGCCGTAAGAATTAAAATAAGGTATGAAATAAATGTAATTCTGGGCTCAATATTCAGCTCAGTTTCCGCATTCCGAAGATAAGCATTCAACGGAACCTTAAAATAATAGAAAAGAGACACGACCGTGGTAACCGCTCCGGTAATTAACAGGGAAAGTACCCAAACAGAGCCAGAAGCCTGGTATTTTTCGAAGGCCGATGTAAATATAAACAGCTTGGCAATAAAGCCGCCTGTAGGAGGCAATCCTGTTAGAGAAACCAGGATTACCACAAAGCACACAATCTCCAGCTTGAAAATCTTACCTAAACCTTTATATTTTCTAATATCTGTTGTTCCGGCCTCCTCCTCAATTTTATCGGCTATCATAAACGCAGCCATGTTCATCACCGCGTAAATAACGAAGTAAAACAGTAGGGAACGTATTCCATTATGGTAGATAGCCACAATTGCCATCAATGCGAAACCTGTATGCGCAATGGATGAATAAGCCAGCATCCGTTTAATGTTGTTCTGCCAGATTGCCGCAAAATTCCCGAATATCATGGTAATAATAGCTATCGCGATGATGACTGTTTCAAAATCAAATAAGGGTTTATCGGCAACATCATGAGATGAATAGAACGGCAATAAGAAACGTAGCAAAATGGCAAATCCGGCAATTTTAGGCGCTGTTGAAAGAAATGCCGTTACCGGAGTTGGGGCGCCTTCGTACACATCCGGGCTCCAGAAATGCAATGGAAAGAAGGATAACTTAAAGCCTATTCCCACCAGGGTAAGTAAGATAGCCAAAGCCGTAGCCGGTTCTGCAATATGGCTGAGATGGTAAATAAAGCTTCCTTCGGAAATATTAATCGTACCTGTAAAGCCATACAACAGTGAGATCCCGTAGAGCATTATCGCCGAACAGGCCGAACCAAACAAAGCGTATTTCATGGACGCTTCCGTTTGTTTATTCTCGCCTGCTACGTAACCCACCATCAGGTAAGAAGCAATGGAAACCATCTCAATAGAAATATAGATCATCAGCAGATTGCTGGCCATAGCCATCAGGTTTAAACCTAAAAGCACTGCCGGAATAATCATATATAAATCTCCAAGCCCCTTTCTATGATTTTGAAGGCTTGCATTGTTTTTAACGAAAAACAGGAAAAGTACAGTTGAAAACGCAAAGATCAGCTTAAACAATACGCCTACCCTATCCAGCACTATGCTTTTAGAAAACAGTAAAGCCCCGTTTTCAATTGAATTAAGTTGACGGTAGCTAAGGTAAGCTGATACAAGTATGCCCCCCAAACATAGTATAAATGCAGAATTTGCTTTCTTTTCTGAAAGGAACAAGTCGCCGATAATTACGATCAGAAACGTAGCTACCAAAGCAATCTCGGGCAGGAAATAAGAAATACCTGAGAGCGCTTCAGATAATAGTTCAGTAAGATATGGCAAATACTCGTTCACTATTCTATGTTATAATTTCTAAACTTGGGATATTTTACTTTGTATTTAAGGTCGAGTTTCTTTTGTTCATTAGGCTGGAGCTTTAGCGTCCAGATAAGTTTACCTGACGGTTCATCAAGTTTGGCCCCTGAAAGCTCCTCTTTTTCAACCGAAACATCATCTGTGGTAGCCACCGGAAGCTGATCTTCAACAACAAGATCAATAGACTGGTTTCTACGGTTTTTCACCGTTATCGTGTAAGCCCGGCTTGCTTTCTGGTTAGAGCCAATAAACTGCTTCTCGTTAAATTTCTTTTGCTTTTCGCGAAGAACAACAATATTCTTATCAACACCTAAACCAACATTCAGTGTATCGCTTGAGTTCTGTACATCAATTAATGATTTACCAAGAAAAGCACCTTCGAAGAAGATATTAGCTTCGCCACTTAAAAGGTTCAATTCGTTAATTCCGGTGATAGCTGCATTCAGATAAGCATCTGGTTTCAATTTAGGCACTGCATAATACTGGTACGTTGCAGGAATTTCATATTCACCGATATCAACCGTGATCTGCTTTCCATCTGCCGGAATGGTATATGGCGTTTTAATATTAAACTGAACATTGGTTTGATTTTGGACCGCTTCAACAAGAACCGGAGCCGAACTTAAGCTCTTGGCCTTAATACTTGATGTTCCTCTTATTCTTACAGAGCTGGCAGCTCCGGCAACACCTTCTCCATCCCCTACACCGTAACCTACAACCACAACCTCTTCCAACTTATTTACAGACTCCTCGAGTACCACATTCATTTCTGCTCCCGAAACAGGAACATCTTTTGTGTTAAAGCCAATATAGCTGAATTGAAGCACGGAAGAAATTGTTGGAATCTGCAATGAATAATATCCCGAGATATTACTTGTCGTTCCGATAGTTGAGCCCTTTATTTTCACTGAAACGCCGATCAAAGCCTCCCCTTTATTATCTGTAATACGTCCGTACACACTTGTGATCGGAGCCGCAGATGATACCACATTTGAACCCACAAGGTATGGTTTCAACTCAGGCTTATTCCCTCCTATTGAAGGATCGCCCGAAGAAAGAATTAGCTTTATATTATCCCAATCTTCACCACAACGCTGTGTTACATTCGCTTTGTACACCAACTCTACAGGACTTGAAATATCTTTTGCTCTTAAGTCATATGTAGGATACCAGCTTGCATTCTCAACCAGGTACGTCAATACAAAACGTCCCCTTGTGGCCGCCTTAGCAGATACTTTTACAACAATGTCACTGGTATTACTTCTGGCCTTTGCAGTAAGCTCATTAAGCTGCTTACTCAATTTAATCCGCTCATTCTGCAGATCTTTGATCTTACTTTGAACTGTAAGCTGCTGATTTTTCGCATCAGCCAGACGGCTTCGCTGAAAATCAAGTGCTTGTTTATATTTTACCAGATCGAGCCCCGTTGTTGATCCCGCAACCACCTGATTTTTGGAAATCATATCTTCCTCTGCCTTCAGTACTGCAAGTTCATTATTTTGTTTTTCAATCAATAGTTGCTGCTGTTCTAATTTCTCTTTTAAACCGTTGATTTCCTGATTAAACTTTTGCTCCTGCAGGAAGTTATTTTGCCGGTTTACAGAAAGGATTGTGAATGCTCCTTCTCCCTTTGCCTGGATACTTTGGGCTGCAATATCCGGTGATAAGCCGTAGAAAATTACCTGACTTTGTCCGGCAGGAATGTCAACAGTTGAGCTTCGTTCAATTTGAGCTCCATTGATAAATACCGTAACCGAAGCTATCTTCGATTCGGCCTTTACCTGCTTTTCCTGGCCAATAACCAGGCTTACACAAAGAGATAAAATTAAGGTCAGGATTACTTTCATATTATTTATGGAAAAGGTTTAACAATTCAAGAACAGAAGCATTCATTTTGTCGAAAGCTAATGAAGGCATGATACCTAAAGCTAATGACATTACTGTAAAAGTGCTGAGTGCGAAAATCTCGCGACCGTTCACATCGGTTAACTTTTCCTTCCATTCTTCACCACCCCACAATTTAGTTTGACCGAAGAACATTCTCTGTAAGGTCCACAACAGGTACGATGCACCTAATAATATACCAACTGAACCAACAATCGCCATCCAGCGAGGCAGTAAACCGTTTGTACTTTCGGAATTGAATGCGCCGATCAAACTGAATGCCTCTGCGATAAAAGCCGAAAATCCGGGTAAACCCAAGGATGCAAAGAAGGCAATCATCACGAAAGTGGTATACTTAGGCATAATCAAAGCCAGCCCCCTGAAATTAGGGATTTCGCGGTTATGAACTCTATCGTAAATAACTCCCACCAAAAAGAACAGCATAGACGACAAGAAACCGTGACTAATCATCTGCATCATTGCACCACTGATTCCTTCCGATGTATCTGAAGCAATCCCTAATAGTACAAAACCCATATGAGAAACAGACGAATATGCAATTAAGCGTTTCAGATCTTTTTGAGCCAATGCGTTTAAAGCTCCGTATATAATTGAAATCACACCGATTAGTCCAATCCACCAGGCCGACTGAACAGCTGCTTCAGGGAAAATGCTGACACACACTCTTAAAATTCCATAGCCTCCTATTTTCAGCAAGACGCCGGCAAGAATAATAGAGACCGGTGTTGGCGCTTCCACGTGGGCGTCTGGCAGCCAGGTATGCAAAGGCACAATGGGCACCTTAATGGCAAATGCAATAAACAATACTATAAATGCTACCAACCTGGCCGATATGCCGAAAATCTCCTGATTGGCCATCAGCGAGAAGATGGAATTGGGATCATAATTGGCAGAGTTCATCATGTGCAGCATATTGAAGGTATGCGCTCCCGTTTCCGGATCTATCACGGAGAAGTATAGGCCGATGATCACCAGCAACATAAATACCGATCCGAACAGGGTATACAGGAAGAACTTGATGGCCGCATATTCCCGGCGCACTCCTCCCCACATCCCGATAAGGAAATATAGAGGAAGTAACATCAGTTCGTAAAAGACATAGAAAAGGAAGAAATCAAGCGCCGAAAACACGCCCATCACCGCGCAATCCAGTAGCAGGAACAAAGCGAAATATCCTTTCAGATTGGTTTTGATATTCCATGATGCCAGTAATGCCACTAACATCACCAGGGCGCTGAGCACAAGAAAAGGCATCGACAAACCATCAATACCAAGAAAATAATCAATTTCCAGGTTTCCGAGATCACCCAAACTTAAACGAATCCAGGGCAAGCGCTCTACCAGCTGATAATCGGCCTGTCTTGAAATCCCCGGAAGGGTATTGTTAAAATTGAGATAGATATAAGCACTTATCACCACCTGAATTACAACAGCACCCAAAGCGACCCATTTATAGCGTTGTTGCCAGCTGGACGGAAGCAACAAGATCAGTATACCTGCAACTATCGGAAGAAAAATCAACAGAGAAAGCAAACTCATATCGCGTGGCTAAAATATTTAAATACAAAAAATGAAAGAACGATCAGCATCATAAACAGCAGGTAATGCTGCAATCTGCCGGTTTGAAAGTGGCGGACGAAACTGCCCAGAGTTCTGGAAAAGGTTGCTGTTGCATTAACAAGCCCATCGATCACTTTACGATCAAACCAACATGCAATACTCGCCAGCACAACTCCAATGCTACCAAACAGGTTTACTATTCCATCAATAACTCCTTTATCAAATGAAAACGAGGCTTTGGATAAACCTACAATCCCGTTTACAAATACAGATTTATACAATTTATCCATGTACCATAAATTCTGTGAGAACTTAAATAATGGAGAACCTGAAAAATCCGGCGCCTTCTGATTGTCTGCGTACCATTTATAAGCCAGGTACATTAAAAATACAGCGGCTATGTTTACCGTTGCCGGGATTAGTGTATGAAAGATATTTACCCGGGCAATACCAGAGATGTAAGGTAAGCCCTCGGTGATCCAGGCGTGCTCGTAATGGAGCGGATTAAGTGAGAACACCGGGAATAAACAAAACAAGGCCAGAATAATTAACACAAACTTCATGGCTGAAGGAGCCTCGTGAAGTGAAAAGCTTTGATTGAAAAGGGCGTTTAATCTCAGCTCGCCAAAGAAAACCTTAAACACCAAACGAGCAACGTAAAATGCCGTTAGCCAGGAAGTGAATAAAGCTGAATATGGGATGATTTTAGCCCAGGCAGACTGGGTTGCTGACCATTCGAAAGACTGGATCAGAATGGCATCTTTTGATAAATATCCAGAAGTTAAGGGTATACCAACCAAAGCCAGCGATGCCAGCAACATGGTTGCAAACGTAATCGGCATGTGTTTACGCAAACCACCCATGAAACGTATATCCTGATGATCGAAATCTAAACCTTTCTCTTCCTTTACGTGATGCATTTCATGTATTACTGCACCAGCAGCAAGGAACAGCAAACACTTAAAAAATGCATGTGTAACCAGGTGAAATATAGAGGGAGCAACTGCGCCAACGCCCATCGCCAGCATCATAAAGCCTAATTGCGATATAGTTGAAAATGCCAGGATACGTTTAATATCATTCTGCGTTAATGCGATACTTGCCGCCATAAAGGCTGTGAATGCTCCGATGGAAGCTATTACCAGCAAAACATCGGCGTTAAAAACCGGGTATATCCTTGCGATGAGAAATACGCCCGCTGCCACCATCGTTGCTGCGTGGATTAGCGATGATACAGAAGTAGGGCCTTCCATCGCATCAGGCAGCCAGGTATGTAATGGAAATTGTGCTGATTTGGCTGTAGCTCCGAAGAAAAAAGCAAGTCCGGCAACCGTAAGCCAAACCGCATTCATATTATTAGAGCTGAAGGTCCACAATCCGTCCTGCACTCGTGCGTGTTCAAAGAATCCACCGCTACCAAAAAGCAGATTAATATCCAGTGTTTGAAACTGGGTAAAAAGGATCATGATTCCCGTAAGGAAACCTAAATCGCCGAGGCGGTTCATAATGAATGCTTTTTTGTTAGCCTGAACAGCAGTATCGCGGGTAAACCAGAAACCAATAAGCAGGTAGGATGAAAAACCAACTAGTTCCCAAAACATGTAAAGCAGCAGCAGGTTGTCGGTTATTACCAAACCGAGCATCGAAAAACAGAACAAGCCGAGGTAAGCCCAATAACGGAAAATATAAGGATCGCCCTCCATGTACTTGGTGGAATAGATATGCACCAGCGTTGCGATAAAGGATATCAGCAACAGCATTAAAGCGGAAAGATTATTGAGAAGTATACCAACACGGAAGTGCCAATCGCCGATGGTAAACCACTCTATCTGCTGATGCAGCTGCGGTTTGTTCCAAACGTTAATAAATACGATAATAGATAAAACCAGGCTGGTTGAAATATTCAGAATAGAGAAAAAAGAGCCTCGGTTTCTGTCGCCGGGAACTAGCAAAATGCCGGCGAAAGACAGCAAAGGCATCAGAGCGGCAACTATTGCCAATAAACTTATGGTATCTTGTGTAAGCGTCTCCAAATTAATCCTTTAACTTATTTATCCGGGTAGGGTCTATCGTTTTGTAATATTGGTACACATTCAGAATAATAGCCAGCGAAACGGCCACAGCCGCTGCGGCCAATACAATTGCAAAAAGCGCAAAAACCTGACCGCTTGCATTAAACTTGTCGTACTTACCAAAAGCCACGAAGTTGAGGATAGCTGCATTCAGCATAAACTCAATCCCAATTAAGACCATAATGGCATTCTTCTTTGAGAGTACCGCATAAATGCCGATGCAAAACAAGGTCGCACTAATGAAAAGGAAATGCGATAATGGGATCATATTTCACGTTCCTTTCTGGCTAAATGGGCAGCTCCGATAAGAGCCATTAACAGAAATACCGATACCACTTCGAAAGGTAAAAGGTATTTGGTCATTAAAGTTATTCCAATATAATGTGTGGTATTATCTGAGGGCTTAAGCGTGTTTTCGCCCGAACTTGCAATCCAATCCAACTGATCCGTATTAGCCAGCGTAAGTGACCAAATGATGATCCCGAAGAATAAAAGCGAAACGAATATTCCGGGTAAATGATGCAAGCCGATAATTTTTGATTTGAGTGGCTCCGGATCGTTTAAAATTTGCTTGTTAGATAGCAGAAATGCAAAAATCATCAGCACCAATACACCGCCTACATAAATTACAATCTGTGTAATAGCCACAAAATCGGCCAGAGCAAATATGAACAGCCCCGCCATTGAGAACAGGGTGATGAAAAACAGGAAAATAGAGCGAACGAGATTTCGCGTTGCCACAACCAGTAATGCCGATGACAATACGATGGCTGCAAAAACATAAAATATAATAGACTCCATTTTATAAAGTAAAATTCAAATTTAAAAGTCGATCGTTTTGTCATCTCGACCTGAGGAGAGATCCGAAGCAGTTTGCATATAATGCGTTTTGGATCTTCCTTCGTTGCAATGACAAATGCAATCGGTTTTTTTAACCACCTGCAAATGGGCGTTTTGTCATCTCGACGCGAGGAGAGATCCTAGCAAGTTTGTATATATTGCGCTTTAAGATCCCTCCTTGGTTGTAATGACAAAATGCAATCGATTTTTTTTAACCACCTGCAAATGGGCGTTTTGTCATCTCGTCGTGAAGAGAGATCCTAGCCAGTTTGTATACTAGGCGCTTTAGGATCTCTCCTTCGTCGAGATGACAAAGCGGCTTAACCGGTATTACGATATTTGTCATCACGCTATTTTTCTTCCTCTAGGCGTGTTACCCTCTCTGCCTTCGGCATCTCTCCCAGAGGGAGAGAAAGGTCAACCCACACCGGACAAATCGCTTAAGTAGTTGCGTTGGTGCACTAACTAACCGTCACACTCCGACTGCCAAAGTTCGTGTCCTCACGCACCGTCCAGGTTCCTATTCTTTCTTTTTCATCGCAGCTTCCTTGGCTGCCTGCTTCTCGGCCTGTTGCTTGGCCAAAGCTGTGCGGGCTTCTTCCGCCTCTTCAGGTGTCATTGCCGAGAACTTGTAAGTAAGATCGCTAAGTTGGAATACCGTACGATCGTATTTATTTGTCATGGTGATACACTCCGTCGGACAAACTACTGTACATAAACCACAGTAAAGGCATTTCGCCATGTCGATATCAAACTTGGCGGCATGTAAACGCTTTACCGTACCATCCGAAGTTTGCCCCAATGGCCCAGTTCCTTTGATACTTTCAATTTCTATACAATCAACCGGACAAATCTTTGCGCAAAGATCGCAGACAATACAATCGTCAATCACCACATCCAATTGATAGCGCCCCACTTCAGGAACCGGAATGCTTTCCTTTGGATACTGCACAGTTACAATACCTTCCTGTTGCGCGAAATAGTTATCATTTTTAACGTCGAGCGTTTTCCGCTTTTTACCGGCAGCAAAAAAATGCTTTAAGGTAAGAGCCATGCCCTTCCAGGCAGTAACAAACGACGATATGGTATTTTTAACTATCAATTTCTTTTAATTCTCCTTAACCGGATTACATAACCATCAACCTCCACACACCCGAAATCAGCATACATAAAAATGCCAGTGGGGTTAACACCTTCCAGCAAAGATCCATTAACTGATCAACTCGTAAACGGGGCAAAGTCCAGCGAATCCACATCTGAACAAATACAACCGTAAGAACTTTAGCCACAATCCAGATAATACCCCAAATGTTTCCGGTGGTCCAGTCGGCTAAATGTAGCGAACCAATATTGGGCAGAGGTGTATTCCATCCCCCTAAAAACAATAAAACCCCGAACATCCCCACAAGGAACATCATCGAGTATTCTCCAAGAAAAACGAACGCAAAACGTATTCCTGTATACTCCGTATGAAAACCAGATACCAGCTCTGACTCTGCTTCCGGAATATCAAACGGTGCCCTGTTACACTCTGCAAGCGATGCAATAAAATAAATCACATAGGCAAGTATCAGATGTGGTGCCTGAAATATATTCCAGGCGAAAAGTCCACCGATATGAGTTACATCCCAGAAACCAAAAAACTTTGCGGTTTCGTGGGTGAGTATTCCCTGCTGTATAGACACTTCCTGCAAATTTAAACTCTGCGAAATCATTACCGCAGATATGATCGCTACTCCTGCAGGGATCTCGTAGGATACCACCTGAGCAACCGACCGTAAAGCGCCTAATAACGAATACTTATTATTTGATCCCCAGCCTGCCATTAGGATTCCGATAGATTCTACCGAAACAATTGCAAAAACATAGAAAACACCCAGGTTTATTGATGACGGAATAAGTCCCGGCGCCCAGGGAAGGCTGGCAAAGCCCATGTAAACAGAAACAAAAATAATTACCGGAGCTACAACAAACAGCACTTTATCTGCCACTGCCGGAACAATAAGCTCTTTTTGCAGCATTTTCAGAATGTCGGCCAGCGTTTGCAAGCTGCCATACTTTCCCGTTTCCATCGGCCCCAGCCTATCCTGAATAAAAGCTGATACTTTTCTCTCTGCATACACTGCAAACAGTGCAAATAATGCCGTAAATGAGAAAAGCAATACAGCTACCAGGGAATATGTTAGTAGAAAGTTCAATTCTGAAATTTGCGGCAAACTTACGGATTAAGGTGCAAAAAGCCTGAAATTATTTAGAATAGGTACAAACAAAAACAGCGAGACCGGTTAAGGCTCGCTGCTTAATTAAAGTTCTTTATTTACGATTATTGTTTTTTAGGAGTTGCTGCAGGTGTTGCTGTAGTTGAGATACCTAATTTAGTTTGAACTAATTTGATAATGTCATCACCACCATCAAAATAAACTACACCTGGCTGATTTACATCAAACACATAAGTGTAACCTTTTTCTTTTGATACCGCTTTAATCGCGTCTTCTGCTTTTTTGTAGATCGGCTGGAATAATTCACCTTGTTTTGCCTGAAGTTCCTGCTGCGCTTTTTGCTGACTTTCAGTGATACGTTTTTCCATATCCTGAATTTCCTTTACCAACGTTTCGATCTCTTTACCTAAGGTTTCTTTGTTCGCTTCACTAAGGTTACGATTTTTTTCCTGGTAAGTAGTAATCTTTTTCTGACGTTCAGCATCCATTTGTTTGATTGCATTCTCTTTCTGAGTTTGCAAAGTTTCAAAGGTAGACTGAGCTGCCTTCATTTCTGGCATTGATTCTAATAAAGCACCAGAATTAATATGTCCTAACTTTTGTTGCGCATTTACCGAAGCTACGGTTAAAAATAATCCAACTGCTACTACTGCTACTTTAAATAATTTTTTCATTTCTGACTTAAAAATAAACTATGTTGTTGTTCTAAACTCTTACTTCGCTAATGTTCCGGGTTTATATCCTAACCGGGTTATTACATCGTTACTTTTATCTAAACGCAAACTGGCATATAACATTACCACATTGCTGTTTTTATCCAATATCATATCCAACTGGGAGCTCTCGGCAACTGCCTGAACTGCTTTTGCAACTCTATCCTGTAAAGGCTTTACCAGTTTAACCCGCTGTTGGTAAAGTTCTCCTTCGAAACCAAACTTTTGTCTCTGAAATTCCTTTGCGGCTTTTTCCTTTTCAACAATCTCATTTTCGCGTCTTTTACGCATTTCATCAGTTAACAAAACCTGATCTGCCTGATAAGCCTTGTACATCTTCTCTACGTCTGCAAAACGATCATCTACTTCTTTCTGCCATTGCTGGGAAAGGGCATCTAATTGTTTCTGAGCAGAAAGATATTCTGGTATATGTTTTAAGATATACTCGCTATCTACATAAGCGAAACGCTGTGCAAAAGCCGAAAGGCTTGAAATTAGCGTAAAACAACAAATAATTAAAATCTTTTTCATATCGAAGGCTTAAGATTCTGCTGCTTTCAGGATCATTGATTATTAAGTATTAACAATGAAGAGCTAAGCAACTGAGTGTCAAATTTGTAGTATGAACTAATGTTTATCTAAAAGTTTAATCTAAGTTTATTTTTTTATTAGAACCCACCGTTAAGTTGCTGAGCAATACTGAAGTGGAATTGTCCCTTATTAGCGTCTGGCAGTCCTGGAATATTGTCGAAACCATAACCATAATCGATACCCAGCAATCCAAATATAGGAAGGAAGATCCTGGCACCTACACCCACTGAACGACGAATGTTAAATGGAGCAAAGTCTCTAAATCTATCCCAGGTATTACCACCCTCTGCAAACACTAACCCGAATACCTGTGCCTGCTGACTAAGCGTTAATGGGTAACGAAGTTCTAAGATGTACTTGTTGAATATCGGACTACCTGAGTTTTGCGCACGGCCTCTATCTGCAGCAGTTCCCAAAGTAGCAGGGATAATTGAGTTGTTCTGATAACCACGTAAACCAATAATTTCAGAACTCTGGATAAAGTTATAGCCTTGCATTCCATCTCCACCTAAACGGAACCTTTCAAATACAGTCTGACCTACGGCTTTGTTATACATTCCAATAAAACCAAACTGGGCCTGAGCTTTTAACACCATTTTACCGGCAATACGCTGATACCACTGCGACTCAAATTTCCATTTATGGTACTCCACGAACTTGTAAACATCAGCTTTGCCGTCAGTTCTATAGTTCACATTATTAAACAATGAGTATGGAGGTGTTGCCTGAACCGTTAATCTTAAATGCGAACCAGATGTTGGATAAACCGGTGCATCTACCGAGTTACGGCTAAACTGCTGAGAAAGGTTAAAGTTATAAGCAGTACCATTATTGAAGTTAAAACCAACATCATAATTCTTCAATTTATATTGCTGGAAGTTTGCTGAGGTATTAGACTGGAAGTAGTCATCCGGCCATTTCATTCGTTTACCCAAACTGAAGGTAATACCATTCATACGGATTCTTGACAATTGGTCATCCGCAATTGTATTGTAATACTGGTTAGATTGAAGCGATGTGAATGCACTGATACCAAAATAAACCGGCTGCTTTCCACCTAACCAGGGCTCAGAGAAAGAGAAGCTGTATGATTGATAGTACTTACCGTTAGTTTGTCCCCTTACACTCAGCTTCTGGCCATCTCCTTTTGGAAGCGGTTTCCATTCCTTAAGGTTGAAGAGATTACGGGCAGAAAAGTTATTAAATGTTAAGCCTAAGGTACCGATGATACGGCCACCACCGAAACCACCAGAAAGCTCAATTTGATCTGAAGGCTTTTCTGCTACGGTGTACTCAATATCTACAGTACCATCGGCAGGGTTAGGAATTGGACGTACGTCTGTTTTTTGCTCATCAAAGTTACCTAGCTGAGCAATCTCACGGGTAGTACGAACAACTGCCTCTTTAGAGAATTTTTGTCCCGGTTTGGTACGTATCTCACGCATTACAACTCTATCGTGAGTAATATCATTCCCCTTTAAGCTTACTTTGCTGATCGTATACTGAGGTCCCTCAAATATTCTTAACTCAAGGTCTACTGTATCCTTTCTGATTTTGGTTTGAACCGGATCAATGTTAAAGGTAAGATATCCGTTATTAAGGTAAACCGATGAAACGTCATCACCACTCTGGCTACCTCTTAATTTCTTCTCTAATTTTTCTTCACTGAATACGTCGCCTGATTTAATACCCAACAGGTTCATCAAATAAGGTGTATTATAAACCGCATTTCCAGCGAACTTTATATCTCCAAAATAATATTTAGGCCCTTCGTACAGTTTGATCGCAATTTTTACAGTTTCGTTTGAATTGCGAATCACGGTATCACTTACTATCTCGGCATCGCGGTATCCTTTAGCCTGCATTTTTGCAACTAAAGAACGTTTGTCTTCATCGTATTTATCCTGAAGAAATTTACCTGAACGTAAGATATTTACGTAAGAACGTTCCTTCGTTTTTTTCAGAAACTTTTTCAGCTGGCGGGAAGAAAACTCTTCATTTCCAGTGAATTTAATATCGTTTATCTTGGTTTTAGAATGCTTATCAACTTTTATTTCCAGTATTACATTGTTGGCATCAGCCGGATCTTTCTTCTGATTAAAAGCAAGCTCTGCAAACAAATAACCTTTCTCATTAAAGTATTTTTTAATGATAGCTGTGCTATTGCTTAATAAAGCCTCGTTTACAATCTTACCTTTTTTATCATTCAGCTTTTCGCGGATATCATCTGCCTGACCTTTTCTTACACCGAGAATATCAATCCGGGTAAGTCGCGGACGTTCAACAACTGCAATATCAAAGAAGATAGTATCTGCTTTAACCTGAGCAACGTTCAGTTTTACATCGTCAAATAAACCCTGAGACCACAGATTTTTAACCGCATTAGCCGTTGCATCACCGGGTACTTCAATACGATCGCCCGGAGTTAGTTTTGATATTTGAATAAGGATGTCTTTATCCAGGTTCTGAGTACCGCTAACAGATATTCCACCAATTACATATTCCTTAGGATTTAAGTAGCTAATTTCATCGTCGCTCACTGTAGGACGTCTTTGTCCCTGTCTGCCACCGCCACCCAGCTGACCGAATGCAACTGCACTTAAAACAACGAAATATAAGGTTATTACGAATTTATTCATTTGGATTTTCAACGTCGCTAAATTAGCTCTTACAGATGTTAATATGTGTTAAAAGAAAAATTAGTTTACCTGTTCACTTGTCTTCCCAAAACGTCTTTCTCTTTTTTGGTAATCAATTATTGCTTCAAAAAGGTCCTCCCGACGGAAATCTGGCCATAATTTAGGCGTAAAATAAAGCTCGGCATAAGCCAGCTGCCACAAAAGATAATTGCTGATACGATATTCGCCACTGGTACGGATCATCAGTTCCGGATCAGGCATACCCGCCGTTGTAAGTGAATTAGCAAACAGCTCCTCGTTTACATCCGCAGGGTCAATAAGGCCCAATCGTGTCTGTTCAGCAATTTTCCTGGCGGCCTCAACAATCTCCCACCTCGAGCTGTAACTCAACGCAAGAGTAAGCGTACATTTGGTATTTCCAGCCGTTCTGTTCATAGCTTCCTTCAGCTCTTTATAGCACCTTTCGGGTAACATACTGAAATCTCCTATAGCACTTAAACGAACGCCGTTCTCCATTAGTCCTTTTGTTTCCTTATTTATTGTAGCCACCAAAAGCTCCATCAGTGCTATTACCTCCAGTTTGGGCCGGTTCCAGTTTTCGGTAGAAAAAGCATAAAGAGTAATATAAGGAACACCAGCTTCAACTGCCCCTTCCACAACATCACGCACAGACGTAACACCATGTTGATGGCCAAAAACACGCATCTTTCCTTTCTCTTTAGCCCATCGGCCGTTTCCATCCATAATTATCGCAATGTGCTGCGGTAACCTATTTTTGTCTATTTGGTCAAGTAAACCCATCTTTTTGTTAAGCAGATAGCCATTATTCGGGGCGTAAAGGTAAGAAACTTAGCGACTTTTCTCTGACTGAAAATTATTTAATATCCCTCTGCGGTATAGGCTGCTTAGTAAGCCACCACCGGACATCCTCTTTTGAAAAAGGAGTAAGTGACAGAAAGGCCTACAAACATATAAGAGTCGCGGCTGCGATAATCGCCGCGTTGAGATCCATATTCAGCGGTTCCATACATCGAACGATCTGACAATCTCTTTCGAATACTCTGAAATTGTTCATCACCATAACCTAATAATTGTTCTTCTGTAAGATAATTATTACTAACATCATCCAGATAATCTGAATAGACCGTTCTATACCCTGCTTCTGCAATTAAACTCCACTTCCCGGTAAAGTTGTATTTAAAACCCAGACCAAACGGCACCGAAACTGCATAATTTTTATACGGATGAGAAGGGTCCTGCCCCTCCGTTCCTATTGTTCTCAACTCATAAACAGTACCACCCAGCTCTGCTTTAGGATTAAAACCAACAAAACCCAGTCCGGCAAATAAATAAGGCGTATACCATTTCTTACTTATTGAAGGCACGTAGCTAAAAAAGTTAAACTCGGTTTGTAAACTAATTTCCGTTACCGGCGAATAGAAGCTGAGGTTGCGCTGCTTTGCAAAAGCATCTTTAGCATTCGCATCTTTTGCTTCAATGGTTCCGTGCATCAAGCCCAGCTTCAAAGCCCAATATGGATTAAAACAACGCTTAACTTGCGCTCCAAAAGCGAGGTTATTCACTTTGGCAGGATTAATCGGATTGAGATCGCCCATATACGAAGTGCCGCCAATAAAGCCGCCAACGTCCCAGGTCTGAGCAAAAAGATGCTGAGAAAAGAATGAAATCAGGAATAGCAGAGAGAGAGAACGATAATTTAGGGACACGCGTTTCAGGGATATTTCGTTAACAATGCATTCAAATTTGGTTGTGCTATAATTGTGTTGTATCAAAATCAATTCTTCTTCGGCTAATAATTTCGCGTGTCAATACCCCACAGCAATTTGTTCCTTAACGTAGATAAATAACTTTCATTATTCAGCCGGATCAAATTTATCCGAAAATTCGCTCGTTTTACACTAAACCTTAAACTACTGTCAATAACTTCGGTGCGAGAATCACATGAAAGCAAGAATTTTGAACTGCGTCCTTCCAACTCAAATGATAACACATTCGAATCTGAAAGAATCACCGGCCTTACGTTCAAATTGTGAGGCGACACGGGTGTAATTACAAAATTGCCCGATTGCGGAAATATAATCGGTCCACCACAGCTAAGCGAATAGGCTGTAGAGCCGGTTGGGGTTGCCACGATCAAACCATCTGCCCAGTAAGAATTTAGAAATTCGCCGTTTAGATAAGTGTGAATGATCATCATGGCAGAATTATCCCTGCGATGAATGGTGATATCATTCAGTGCAAAATTTTCATCGCCAAACACATCAATTTCCGACTCGAGCCGCAGCAGTTCCCGGCTATCCAGAGAGTATTCCTTTTTCACCAGGCTTTCGATTGCCGAATTGATATGGGATTTACTGATGCTAGCTAAAAATCCAAGCCTTCCCAGATTGATTCCAATAACCGGAATTCCAGAATCCCTCAATAAGGTAACGGTGTCCAGCATGGTACCATCGCCGCCAAGGCTAATCATAAAATCAGCTTTCCCTTTTATATCATGATAGGACTGGAATGTTTCTACTTTAGAGGGATAAAATACTTTGCCGGCAAGAAACTCCGCAAACCCGAGATACACAACAGGCTCTACTGAAAATTTCATGAGGCAGTCGAAAACTTGCTGAACAAATGGAAGTGTATTGTTGCTAAATTCCCGGCCGTAAATTGCAATCCTCATAGTTTGGCTTTAAATATTGAGAGGGGTAAAAATAGGAAGGATTTTTCTGAAGCGCATCAGGGTCAGAAAAAATTATAGGTTAAGATAGTTCATTAACTGATCGTAGCGATCAGAAACATTATCATCGGATTTCAAATCATTATAGGTTGCAATAATGGTATAATCGTACCTGATGAAAGACGCAACGATCGCGGTGATATCTGTCCGGTTAATTTTTAAAGTTACCTCTAACCGGGTTGAATCTGCAAAAGAGGTTACGTACGAGCTTAGAATGCGTGCATTATTTGACTCTACGATCTGCGAGATATGCGCCAGTGAATTATTCCTGTTATCAATTTCGAGTACCAGAATCCCTCCCGGTTCTTTTACTGCTGTTATTGAAGCAAGATACTCCACCATCGCATTTATGGAGATTACGCCGAGATAAGTACGGTTTTCATCAATAACGGGAATAAGGGTAAGACGTTTCTCGTCAAACAACCTGATCACATCGTAAATGTGCTGACCAAAATTAACAGAGGTATTACTTAATGACAAAGGAACACCTGCGATGGGTTCAGAATAGTCGAAGATCTCGATAAGATCAGAATCTGAAACCAGGCCAACAAAAAGGTTCTTTTCGACGATAGGCATATGATTTACACGGAATTCGGCCATCCTATCCAACACCTTCTGAATACTATCAGATGTAGTTACTGTAGGTATAGCGTCTGATATTAAATCCCGTGCAATCATTCCATTACTTTAAAAGTACCCTATCCAAAAACTTCTTTAAATATATGATAAACTCCTCGGGTTGTTCCATCATCGGAGCGTGCCCGCATTTATCAATCCAATTAAGCTCTGAGTTTGGAAGCAGCTGATGAAACTCCTCGGCAACTTCCGGTGGAGTAACTTTATCATCCTTACCCCAAATCAGGCATGTTGGTATTGTAATCTTATGCAAATCCTTTGCCATATTATGCCTGATGGCCGATTTTGCCATTGCCAGAATACGTATTACACGATTTCTATCGTTCACTACGCCAAAAACTTCATCTACCAACTCCTTTGTAGCGAATTTTGGATCGTAAAACGTATGGGCAACCTTCTCCTTTATAAAATCATAACTCTCGCGACGAGGAAATGATCCGCCAAAGGAATTCTCATATAAACCAGAACTTCCTGTCAGAACTAATGTTTTTACGAACTCCGGATGACTAAGTGTGAAAATCAAACCAGCATGTCCACCCAAAGAGTTACCTAAAATATTGATGTTCTGAAGCTTCTTATATTTTACAAATTTATGTATATGTTTAGCAAGCGTAGTTACTCCGGTTGTAAGCAAAGGTAGTTCATAAATAGGTAACAGTGGAATAACTACCCTATATTGTGAACTAAATTGAGCAGTAACGTCCTCCCAATTGCTCAATGCACCAAATAAACCATGCAAAAGCAAAAGAACATCTCCTTCGCCTTCTTCTATATACTTAAATCCGTTTTCTTCTCTAATTGTAAAACTCATCGTTTTTGAACAAACGTATGTATGCTTTATTATTTATGATTAATCGAAATAAAAGTAAGGTTTTATGCCATATTTACAGCAAGCCTTACAAATATTTAAGACAACAACTCTTTTACTACCTCCGAAATTGCCTTTCCGTCGGCCTTTCCGGCAAGCTCTTTATTGGCTGCGCCCATTACTTTACCCATGTCTTTCACAGAGCTGGCACCGGTTTTTGCGATCACATCTTTAATAAACAATACTAGTTCCTCACGACTTAACTGCTTTGGCAGGAACTCCTCAATTACTTCCAGCTCCTCTACTTCAATTTTGTAAAGGTCTTCGCGGTTTTTACTCTGATAAATATCCGCGGACTCTCTACGCTGCTTGGCAAGTTTTTGTAACACTTTTATTTCATCATCCTCAGTAATGGCTACTGAAGCTCCCTTTTCGGTTTTTGCCAGTAATAAAGCAGCTTTAATTGCTCTTAATCCACGAAGCCGGGCTTCGCTCTTTGCCAGCATTGCCGACTTTATTTCCTGATTTATAGTTTGTTCTAACATTTCTCTTTTATTATTTAGTTAAGAATTATTGAGAAGCTCTGTGCCTCTACTTTTCTTTCCTGTTTATGTTTATTACCGAGGCCTGGGCCGTTGGCATAATTAGCAAATCGCTGATGTTAATGTGTGCTGGCCGCGATACCACGAACCAGATAGTTTCTGCAATATCTTTCGCATACAGCGGATCAAATCCTTCGTATACTTTCTTTGCCCGCTCTTTATCTCCTTTAAACCTAACTTCCGAAAACTCGGTTTCTACCGCACCCGGATGAATGCAGCTTACCCGTATATTATGAGGAAGTAAATCAATGCGCATCGCCTGGCTCAATGCATCTACCGCATGTTTGGTTGCACAATATACATTCCCATTAGGATAAACCTCTTTTGCAGCGATTGATCCAATATTGACAATATGTCCTTCGCTGTGGTTAACCATCCATTCCGAAACAATCCGGGATACATAAAGCAAACCTTTTACATTGGTGTCTATCATGGTATCCCAATCGGCAAAGCTACCTTTCTGAATGGGCTCCAATCCCTGACTTAAACCTGCATTATTGATAAGTACATCTATCTTTTTCCAGTTCTCCGGCAATGACTTTAACTGATGCTCAACCTCCTTCGCGTTTCTAACATCAAGTGTTAAACAGATAACTTCTACACCAAATCCGGCTTTTAATTCTGCCGAAAGCTTTTCAAGACGATCTGCCCTGCGGCCTGCAAGAATAAGGTTGAACCTGTTTTGGGCAAACGTTTTTGCACATGCTTCACCAATACCTGCGGTAGCTCCTGTTATTAATGCTATTCGTGCCATTGCCCGGTTTTAAAAGGCCGAAATTACTATAAAGCAATTAAAGGTTAATGAAAATTGGAAAAGTTTTACGCAGAGCTCGCTTAAATTTTATTTGATAACTTGTTTAAATTCCTTTTTAGTCACGCTTTCGTTGAATCTTTTGAAGGTAAATATGTTGCTATTCCTGCAAAGATGCCAGCCCTGCGCTGAACTCAAAACAACTTATGAACCTGAGTTCGACCATTTTTTATTTATTAAATAATTCAAAACAAGCATATTACCTTAATCTGTCCGCGCAAGACGAATGGTGTAAGGCAATAACAATACATAGTCTTATACCCTCTCTCCTGAGGGGCATAGCCGTTAACTTAAGATCACGATTCATTGAAAATCAACATCTTGCTTTTAGTGCAAAAATTGATTAGGACTGTCCTCCGCTGGCGGAGGTGCCGATAGGCGGAGGTGGTTAATGCGCTT
>Ga0307408_100000542_pt1 | contig 32556 bp, 24 predicted proteins | sample 322Cmetagenome_FD_202116 | JGI IMG/M metagenome (GOLD analysis project Ga0307408, IMG submission 202116) | Maize rhizosphere microbial communities from greenhouse at UC Davis, California, United States - 322HYB-C-3 | ecosystem: Host-associated > Plants > Roots > Rhizosphere > Soil | place...
GGGAACCTTTCCTGACTTATATGCAAACGTTCAGAAAGCATTGGGATCGACAGAAAGAGTGGTTGAAATATTGAAAGAGAGTAGTGAGCCTATTTCTATTAAAGCAGAGGAAAATGCAACTAAACAGCACATCAAAGGCTGTCTTGAATTTGAAAACGTATTCTTCTCCTACCCTTCCCGCAAGGAAGTACCTGTTTTGAAGGGGCTATCGTTTAAGGCAAACGCTGGGGAAAAGGTGGCTATTGTTGGTCCAAGTGGAGCTGGTAAATCAACTATTGCTTCTTTGATTTTAAGGTTTTACGATCTTCAGGGGGGCCAGATATTATTCGATGGCCAGCACTCTGATCAATATGCTTTGACAGATATCCGGAACCAGGTAGCAATAGTACCTCAGGATGTATTGCTTTTTGGCGGCACTATTCGGGAAAACATAGCCTATGGGCGCTTAAATGCCAGCGAGAATGAGATCACTGAGGCAGCCAAGCAAGCTAATGCACATAACTTTATTCAGAATTTACCTGAAGGATACGATACTATTGTGGGCGAACGTGGCATGAAACTTTCTGGTGGTCAGCGTCAGCGGATCGCTATTGCAAGAGCTTTGCTGAAAGATCCGGCGATATTAATTCTCGACGAAGCAACCTCATCACTCGATTCAGAATCTGAAAGGCTGGTTCAGGAAGCTCTTGAAGTTTTGATGAAGAACCGAACTTCCATAATTATCGCTCACCGTTTATCCACCATCCGCGAAGCCGACAAAATCATTGTCCTTGAGAAAGGAAAAGTTGCAGAAAGCGGTACACATGATGAGTTAATCCAGAATGAAGAAGGCTTATACCGATATTTAAGCCAATTACAGTTTGACGCGTAAAGGGATTTACGAGTTACGATTTTAGATTTACGATTGCCTTGCACCAGGGCGATTCCTAATTGATAATGAAAGATTATAAAACTAAGTCAAATCGTAATTCGTAAATCCAAAATCGTAAATAATCACACCTAAAAACATTAAATGAAGCTAACCATTTGGGGTGCAGCAAAGCAGGTTACCGGCAGTATGCACCTGCTCGAAATTGAGAATTATAAAATCCTTATAGATTGTGGACTGGATTATGAAAAGGGAACATGGCTTGAAGAAAACGATTATTTCCCATTTAATCCGGCAAGTATCGATGTAGTGATCCTTACTCACGCTCATATTGACCATTCGGGAAACCTACCCACTTTGTTAAGAAATGGTTTCGAGGGACAGATTTTAAGTACCCCTCCAACTGCCGACCTGGCCGAAATACTTTTACTTGATTCGGTAAATCTTTTTTTGGGTAAAGAAGAAAAACACGCACGAAAAAAACACAAAAGATCATCTGGCCCAAAAGCGTTGTATTTGCACAAACATGTGATGGATACCATGGAAAGGTTTGTAACCATCGGTTTCAACAAGCCGTTCCGCCTTAATGGAAATGTAACGCTCGAATTTATCCCGGCAGGTCATCTTTTAGGTGCAGCAATGGTTGTTTTGACCATTAACGATGCTGGTATAGAGAAAAAGATTGCTTTCTCGGGAGACTTGGGAAGGAAAACTTATCCTGTTTTGGTAGAACCACAGCAACTACCAGAAGTAGATTATCTTGTGTGCGAATCAACCTACGGCGGCAGATATCATTCAAAAGACAAAACAGTTGAAGAAGTTTTAACGGAAGTTATTCATGAAACCTGCATTAAAACTTCAGGTAGACTGATTATCCCTGCGTTTAGTATCGGGCGTACTCAATCCCTGGTATTTTCTCTTAATAAGATATTTTCGTCTGGAGCTCTGCCTCCTGTTAAGACCTTTGTTGATAGTCCTCTGGCAAATTATGCAACTGATATTTACAGAAAGCATCATCAATACGTTAATGACGATGCAAAGGCGTTTTACCAGGCAAAGGGTGATGAATTTGAATTTGAAAACCTTTCCTACGTTCGGAATTTAAAAGAGAGTCGCGAGATTTCCAACCATTTTGAATCCTGCATTATTGTATCGTCTGCCGGCATGTTGGAAGGGGGAAGAATCCAGGATCATCTTTTCTATAATATCCAAAATTACTATTGCACTATCCTTTTTATAGGGTATAGCGCTAAAGGAACACTTGGGCATCGCCTGCTTCGGGGCGATCCCTTTGTTCGAATACGCGATCGGGAGCTGGCTGTGTATGCCGCTATTAAGCAAACCGATGTTTTAAGCGGCCACGGGGACCATAACGACCTGATGCAGTTGGTGAAATCGCAACCAAAAGAAAGATTGAAGAAGGTATTTCTGGTGCATGGTGAGATACCCAGCATGACTACTCTGAAACAAGAAATGGAATTGGAAGGTTACCAAGCGGTTATGCCCGATAAGGGCGAAGTTTGGGAGCTGTAAGTCTGAAAACTACAAACCACCGATTAAAACTAAAGGGTGGTTTGTGGTTAATATCATTATGCTACCGAACGCGGAAACTACTAAACGGTCTTTACGTCCTTTTCATCGTAGCTTTCAATATCAGTTATGTAGTTGTTCTTAATCAGAAACTCGAACAAGGGACGAGCCTCTTCTGATACCGGCATATTTTGCGTGGTAATAATCTGGTTATTCTTCTTATCCAAATAAGGGTAAGCATACAGCTTCACATTCCGGCTAAACAAATCACTCACATAGGCCAAAAGCTCATCGGTATAATGGGCGCCGAAACTGGCTGCGTCAAAAATTCGTTTCAAGTTGGCTATGTTCGTAGAAATTCCTACACTATTTGGCCGGCATCTCGACAAGTACTGTGCTACTTTATGGTTACGGGTAAAGTTTGATACAATAACGTTATTTCCTGTAGCACAAAGCTCTTCTGCCCGTTTTGCAAACTCCTCCAGTTCTTCAGGTGATAGCTCTCTCCTTTCCTGATCGAGCTCGCTGGACATTAAAACCTCAATCAACACCTCAAGATTTTCATCTTTTATACATTGAGTTTTCTTGAATTGCTCTACAGCCCTGTTAAACAAATCAAAGTTAGGTGTAGATTTCTGCTTGAATTTCGTACGCAGGATCATAATATCCTTTTTGTACAGCAGGTCTTTCGACTGGCTGGCATTCCCGTACTCATCAAAAACGGCAGCGCCCGAAAATCCTTTGGCTATCAAATAAAGATTCACTAAACGATCGTTGGCGCCTTTAAACACCGGACCACGAAGATTTATCAAATCAATCTCAACCGAGCCAACCGACAAGTTATCTACCAGAGATTCGATCATCACCTGTATGTCCTGATTATGATAATATGCGGCATAAACCAGGTTAACACCAATAACGCCTAACACATTCTGCTGAACGATAGTATCAGTATCCAGTAATCTTACGTGAATAATAATGTCGTTTGGTTCTCCGCCGGGAGTATCCTGAAAACGAATTCCCAGCCAGCCATGAGGATCATTGGTCTTACTAAAATTAAGAGCACTTACAGTATCTGCGAAAGCAAAAAACTTATTCCCTGCATACTTTTCTCCTATTAAACGTTCAGAAAGTAAATCGTACTCATGAGCAATCATTTTCTCCAGTCTCGATTTGCTTACATAACGGCCGCCTGCTTCTGCGCCATAAATGGAATTGCTAAACACCATATCGTAAGCCGACATAGTTTTTGCAACGGTTCCGGAAGCGGCTCCGGCTGTGAAGAAATTTCTGGCTACCTCTTGTCCAGCGCCAATCTCTGCAAAGGTTCCGTAGATGGCGGGATCAAGATTTATTCTAAGGGCTTTTCGTTTAGTTTCGGGGATTTCTCTCTGCATGTGGCCAAAAATATACTTTTTTAAGTAAATGACAGGTTAAATCTCTCCTTTTGAGGGAGAAAATCCTACACTAAGTATCAATAAATAACCTTTCGTTTTTATATGGAAAAAAAACAAATGATTGGCGCCCGCATTCCAGTCTTGTTTTCCCTAAAATGATGAAAAGTTTAAGCTTTCATACCCAGTAAAAATACGCATTAGCAAAAGGGTGTAACTTAACACGGTAAACCTTTTATGAAAGTATCTCAGGAGCAGGATTGTCACTTGGCCGCGACTTATCTTCCGGCAATGGAATAAACTCCAGATTATCCGTTGGAGGTAGTAGAATCCTTCCTTCTTTCCAGTCAGACTTAGCCTGTTCTATACGTTCCTTGCTTGATGAAACGAAATTCCACCAGATAAAACGCTCACCCAAAGGCTCTCCACCTAAAAACATCAGTGTAGAGTTTTCCTTTGCTATGATTACCGGATCAACTCCCTTTGTAAAAACCAGCATCTGCCCTACCTGGTAACTAACGCCAGAAACTTCAATAATTCCCTTAGCAACATAAATACCCCGCTCAGAATGTTCTTTTGGCAAGCCGAAGCGCACTCCTTTTTCTAACATCACATGCAAATAATATAAAGGAGAATGTGTGCTAACACCATTTCGTAAACCAAAAGCGTCGCCTGCAATCAAACGCATCCAGATGCCTTTTTCAGTAAATACAGGGAGTTCAGTCACTTTATAGTTGTTAAAAGCGGGCTCGCATTCCTCGTCCTTTTCCGGCAAAGCCACCCAGGTTTGTATCATCTCCAGGGTGCCGCCCGCTAAAGTAGCAGGATCTTCGAAGCGTTCAGAGTGGGAGATTCCTTTACCAGCAGTCATCCAGTTAACTTCGCCAGGGTGTATAATCTGGTTAACACCCAAACTATCACGATGAGTAACCTGGCCACCGAACAAATAACTAACGGTAGACAGGCCAATATGCGGGTGCGGTAAAACATCAATAGATACACCAGCCTGAGGCTGAATGTTTACAGGCCCAACATGGTCCATAAAAATAAAAGGGCCAATCATTCGCTTAAGGCGGAAAGGCAAAATACGCCTGACGTTCATTCCTGCGGAAATTGCAGCCGAACGTGCTTCAATAACAATATCTAACATAAAATCATTTAAATTAAAAACTGCAATGCGCCTTCATCCAGTTCAATAACCACTTCGGGTACATTATCCACCTCTATAATTTCATCATCAATGTGCGCAAGGTAATGATCGCACTTTACAATTACACTCTTCGCCTTGCAGGTATCAAAATTATCCGGATCATCTATCCCATTCAACTTATTTTCGATGTAATTTTGTAGTTTCTCTTTCTGACCTTCAGGAATAAAAATAACTTCAAACTCGCCATCGCCCGGATCTGCATGAGGCGACAAGGTTAAGTTCGGTCCTATAGATTGCGTATTCATAATTTCAACCAGCAAAAACTTCCCGACATGACTTACTCCATCCACAACTACATCGCACTGAAACGGTTTAAATGAATCGAGCAGCATTTTAAATATGGTCAAAGCCATGGTGAGTTTCTTATCGGGGGTGTCTAAAACTTCATTATCCAGGGCCTCCATTTTCTGCATCAACACCGGAAAAATACCGAAACCAAAACTTTCCAGAAAGAAATGTGCTGATTTAACGTTGCTTACACGCCCTACATCAAATTTCTTTATTACCCCCTCCTTCCAGCTCTTGATAACATCTTCTTCCCTTTCGGGGATGCTAAGCGTTTTTGCAATATTGTTTGCAGTTCCGGCTGGTAACAAGGCCAGGGGGTATTTCCGGTTGATATTATTTTTAAGAAGTTTCTTAGTGACTTTTCTTACACTTCCATCTCCTCCGGCCAGGATTAAAAAACTGGTATCCTTGTCAAAATCATCCCAGTCTTTCTCCTTTAATGACGAATAAGTAAGCTTTATCCCTTCGTTTTCAATAAGGGCTATCAATTCTTTCTTAGTGTATGACTTTTCTCCCGCTTTGGGGTTATGTAACAGTGTTGCTTTACTCATTAGCTAAATAGTATTCCTCGAAAACATAGCTGGCATTAATTTGGTTGGCATTTAAGTACGATTAATTTAATATTATGAGAATTCTGGTAACTAACGATGATGGCATTTACAGCCCAGGCTTATCTGCTCTGGCTAAAATTGCCCAAAAATTCGGAGAAGTGAGGGTGGTAGCACCAGACGTTGAACAGTCATCAATGGGACATGCTGTTACCCACTCAAAGCCTCTAAGCTATAAAAAATCACCTATTGAATTTCCAGGCATTGAAGCCTACCGCGTGAACGGGACACCAGCTGATTGCGTTGCCCTTGGTACTCACCTCTGGACCAATACTGATGTAGTGCTTTCCGGGATTAACATGGGACCAAATCTTGGTAATTCCATGTGGCATTCGGGGACACTTGCAGCAGCCAAACAGGCCGTTTTACTGGGAGTTAAGGGAATTGCTTTAAGTACGCCCGTAGGAAAAACCGAACCGGATTTTGATCTACTCGCTCCCTACGTTGAGAAAAGCTTGGAAATGCTTTTCGAAAACAATGAACTATCGCTCTATAACGTCAACTTTCCGGCAGAACCGGTAGATATCAAATGGACACGGCAATCGGTGCGCCTTTACGATGGCAAAATTGTTCCCGGAACCGACCCTATGGGCCGTAAACATTACTGGTTTACAGTAACCCCGCTCGAGCCCGCAGAAGAAGGAACCGACCGCTGGGCTGTTGATAATAATTTTGTTTCCATTACCCCACTCCGGCTGGATTTAACTAACGAAGAGGAATTAAAAAAATACTTACACCCGGCAGGAAATCTGGTTTAGTTCCAGATTTCCTTCTACTTACATGTCAGGAAATTATTTTCAAATAAATACTTCTGACTCTTGAATATTTCATTTTTTTGGTTTTACTTTGAATTTCAAAGTTCTTTTAAATGAAAGAAACAGACTTATACTCCGAGCTTAGCTCTATCCGAAATATTATGGAACGTTCTACTAAGTTTATTTCACTTAGCGGGCTGTCTGGAATATTAGCAGGGATATATGCAATCATCGGTGCAGCTATCGGATATTCAATTGTATATAGCTATCGCGGCGGATTGAGATACAGAAATTATTATGTTACCGATAGAGACATTATATGGCAACTGTTCTTCATCGCCTCTGGCATACTTATACTTTCAATCTCAACCGGAGTATTTCTTACCATCAGACAGGCAAAGAAAAAAGGCGAGCACTTTTGGAATCCGGTAAGCAAGAGATTGCTTGGCAGCCTGGCTATTCCTCTGATTGCTGGTGGATTGTTCATTTTGATACAAATGATTCGCGGCGAATATGGAGTTATTGCATCGGCATGTTTAATTTTTTACGGTCTGGCTTTGGTATCAGGCAGTCAATACACTTTTAGCGACGTTAAATGGTTAGGCTTCTGTGAGATTGCATTGGGCTTAATTGCAGCTTCGCTCCCTGGGTTTGGAATCGTGTTCTGGACAATAGGTTTTGGAGTTCTGCATATTATTTATGGCGCAATTATGCATTTTAAATACAATCAGTGAAGATAAGTTTAGACCAGTTTGATAAAGCTTTTGAAAACCGCATACGTTTGCAGGTGATGAGTGTGTTAGTTGCGAATGAAAGCTATGACTTTAACTCGCTTAAAGACTTATTAAACGTAACTGATGGTAATCTAGCTTCTCATCTTAAAGCTCTTGAAAAAGAAGAATATATAAACGTGAATAAGTCGTTTATTGGACGAAAACCCAATACACAGTATTCCGCATCACCAAAGGGCAGAAATGCGTTCAAAAAACATCTGGAAGCCCTCGAAAACTTAATAAAACAACAAAAACTATAGATATTTTTTTTGCTCAACAACTTTGAATTGCAAAGTACTTTTAAAATAACAAATACAATGATAACCGAAGACAACTTAAAAAGTATTGGAACCTGGTTCAGAGAGTCGGTTCTGATAAAGATGGTGCTGATTGGCTTTTTAACACTAGCGCTACTCATCCCCTCTTTCCTGATACAGGACTTAATTCTGGAAAGACAAGCCCGCCAGCAGGAAGTTATTGATGAGATAACTGACAAATGGTCGGGAGCACAATTAGTGCAGGGTCCGATTATGGTATTACCCTATAAAACGACAGTTTCTCAAAGGGATACATCAGGAAGGGTAACTTACAAGGAAGTGATCACTACGATCAATATCTTACCAGAAACTTTAAATATTAGAGGCAACTCTGATGCTAAAACCAAGAAAAGAGGAATTTACAATACAGTTGTTTATACGAGTAAAATTCTGGTTAATGGAAAATTCTCGGCTCTTGAACTAGTTAAATCGGGTATAAATCCGGATATGGTATTATGGAGCAAAGCTAAAGTAGTTATTGGCTTAAGCGATCTAAAAGGACTGAAAAACAACCCTGTAATAAAACTAAACAATACTCCATACGAGGTTGAAACAGATTTTTCATCCCTGAAGCTATTCAAAAATAATCTGGTAGTTCTTCCTGATTTAACGGCTACAAAAAACACGGCCATCAGCTTTAGCTTTAACCTGGATCTCCTGGGTAGCAATGAGCTTAATTTTCTGAGCTTAGGAAAAAACACGGAGGTGAACATGAAAGGTATATGGAAAGATCCGAGCTTCATTGGCCGTTATCTTCCGGATGAAAGCGTGATTAAAGATTCTATTTTCTCGGCATCCTGGAAAATCCCATACTTTAACCGTCCGCTCCCTCAACAGTGGATAGAGGAGAATGCTGCTATTGATATGCAGAATAAAGATATTTCATTCGGGGTGCGCTTTATTTTGCCGGTAGATCAATACCAAAAAACCATGCGTACAGCGAAATATGCTATATTGATTATCCTGCTGACATTTATTTCTCTTTTCTTTACTGAGCTTCTGAGCAAAAAGAGAGTTCATCTACTGCAATACATACTTATTGGAGCGGCAATGACAATCTATTACACTCTGTTACTTTCATTCAGCGAACGCTTAGGATTTAATCTGGCTTATATCATTGCTTCGGTGGCTACCGTGTTGTTAATATCCTCTTTTATTGCAGTGCTCATCAAAAACAAACACACGGCTTTGATCTTTGGCGGTATATTGTCCATTTTCTATACGTTTATTTTCGTCACCATCCAGCTTCAGGATCTGGCATTGATGTTTGGAAGTATCGGCTTATTCATCATTGTTGCTGCCCTAATGTACCTTTCAACGAGGATTGACTGGCTTAAGAGAACAAGTACTGATTAGGTAGGAAGCGCATGCATTTTTAGGGAATACTAAGGGGCGGTGCCGGATTTCTTTGAACAAGATATATGTAAAAACTCTTTCCTGATCAGGGCTAACCTTAAATCTGATCATCACTCACAATTTATCTGGAGGAGCTTTTTAATTGAGAAAGGATTACAGGTGAATCAAAGAAACCAACACTTGCCCTGCCCTAATGCATTAAGCTGGCGTACAAGCTAATATGGATGGACAAAATGGGTGTAGAAAAGTTCAACATTTATAATTAATTATTACACAATATGATACCTTTTAAATTTAACAAACTATATTTTTTGCTAACGGCACTCTTGTTTGTCGTAGAATTTTTGATCGGCACGTACACGCACGATAGCTTTATCAGGCCTTATGTGGGCGATTTCTTTATCGTCATTTTTGTCTATTGCTTTCTTAAATCCTTCGTTAAAATTCCCGTTAACACAGCAGCATTGCTGGTTTTGGTTATCGCGTTCACGGCAGAAGGACTTCAATACATCAACTTTCTGGATATTATGGGATGGAGAAATTCTAAGCTGGCAAATATACTGCTCGGAAACTGGTTTGCCTGGGAAGATTTTTTGGCTTACTCTTTGGGAACTATAGCTACTATAGTTGCGGAGCGAGTGATGGCGGCGAGAGAAACTAAAATCCTGCTCTTTATTTAATACATCTACCATAAAATGAGATATTTCGTAAAGGGCGATTCTATCGTCAGGAAGATCTGGGGTAAAAGTGATACTATTCTTTTCATTTTTGCCGGGGCATCGGCCGAGTTTGCGTTGAACAAAGCTGTGGATTGGCTGTACTTTACCGGAAAGCTTCCTGCCGACCCTATAGGCAGATTGTTTTCGACGGTGGCTTATGCCAGACAGATCGTGTTTGCAGAGTTTGGAGATGCGCTTGAAGCTATCGACAAAATAACACAGATACACAGTGCAGTAGAAAAAAGCCGCGGAAAAAATATTCCCGATTGGGCCTACCGGGATGTGCTTTTTATGCTGATAGATTACTCTATAAGAGCCTTCGAAGTATTGGAGAGAGATCTTTCCCGAAAAGAAAAGGAAGAGGTTTTTGATGTTTTTTACAGAGTTGGAGAACAAATGGGAATCGCCAATTTACCTCTCACCTATAACGACTGGCTTGTGCAGCGAAAAGCTCACATGGAAGAAAACCTGCAGCTAAGCAGCTTTAGCAAAGATCTTTACCTGCAATACAAAAGGCACCTGGGCTTCTTGCGGTTTCATTTGCTCAAGCAAGCTCAGAAACTGGTAACACCAAAACGTGTCAATCAGCTTTTAAACCTCGGACGAGTGCCTATTTTATTGCCTGTTATATTCCTTTACAAACTATGCAGAGTTGTGAAACTAGAACAGTTATTAAAAGATGCGATACTTCCAGGTGAGTACAAAGTGCAGATCGCTAATCTTGACATAAGATCATAACCACCTAAAATTTTGTTTTAAATTGAAACGACAGTTTATCTGCCTTCTTCATTTTGGCTTTCAAAATGGATTGGCCTGCCTCTTCCCTGCCTTAGTTTTTAGCTTACTGGCTTTATCCCACTTATGTGCCGGCTGGATACCCAGATATGATTTTCTTCTGGTCGCCTGCATTGCTGTGCAGATAGTTCTTTATAAAACCGGCATTGAAACAAAAGATGAAGTTGCGGTGATATGTATTTTTCACGCCCTTGGACTGGCGATGGAAATATTCAAAGTACATATCGGGTCGTGGTCGTATCCTGAATTTGCCTATACTAAATTCTTTGGAGTACCACTTTACAGCGGCTTTATGTATTCGAGCGTTTCAAGCTATATGTGCCAGGCATGGCGTCGATTAAACCTTAAAATGACCGACTGGCCTGCTCATAGTCCGGTTCGAATTGCAGGGGCATTAATCTACATCAACTTCTTTAGCAACCATTTCATTTACGATGTTCGTTATCTTATCGGCCTGTTTGTGCTGATTCTGTTTTGGAAATCGAAAGTACACTTTACAGTCAGAAAACAAGAGTTTAAAATGCCGGTATCACTATCCTTTGCTTTGATTGGCTTCTTTATCTGGCTGGCAGAAAACATGGCTACATTCCTCGGCGCATGGAAATATGCCTACCAGCACAATCAATGGTCGATGGTGAATTATCAGAAAATAAGTTCATGGGCTTTTCTGGTTATTGTGAGTTATATAATAGTGGCAGAACTGAAGATGTTAAAAGAAAAAGGAATTGAATCGATAAATCCAGATATTAAAAAGCCAGATGATTTACTGTCAACGCCACCTGCATCCCGACAAATAACACATTCTTAGTTAGGAAACCAGGCTATAAAAACAAAAAAGCCCCTTTCGGGGCTTTCAAACTTATTCAGATGCTGACGGCGTTGCCGGAGCATTACTTTCTGGTTTTGGAGGGCGAGGGATAAGCGCTTTACGAGACAACTTAAGTTTTCCTTGCTTGTCTACATCAAGTAATTTCACTCTAACTTCATCACCTACTTTAAAGATACCGTCCATTGTTTCGTAACGTTTCCAGTCGATTTCAGAGATGTGAAGCAATCCGTCTTTACCTGGAAGGATTTCAACAAATGCACCAAATGGCATAATTGATTTAATCTTTCCTTCGTAAATCTCTCCTACTTCTGGTTTAGCAACAATGGCACGGATACGAGCTCTTGCTTTGCTGATAGCATCGCCATCCGGAGCAAAAATGCTAACGATACCTTGGTTGTCTTTCTCTTCAATGGTGATGGTAGCGCCAGTTTCGCGTTGCATCTCCTGAATGATTTTACCACCTGGGCCAATAACTGCACCAATGAATTCTTTATCAATTTTGATAACTTCGATACGAGGAGCATGAGATTTAAGCTCTTCGTTAGGTTGAGCAAGGGTTTTCTTCATCTCATTTAAGATGTGAAGACGACCTTCTTTCGCTTGCTCTAAAGCCGCACGAAGTACCTCCCAACGAAGTCCATTGATTTTTAAGTCCATTTGGCAACCAACAATACCATTTTCGGTACCGGTTACTTTGAAGTCCATATCTCCTAAATGATCCTCATCACCAAGGATATCAGAAAGAACTGCGTATTTACCAGTTTTTTCGTCGGTGATTAATCCCATTGCGATACCTGATACAGGTGCTTTGATTTTAACACCAGCATCCATTAATGCCAATGTACCAGCACAAACTGTAGCCATAGATGATGAACCATTTGATTCAAGAATATCTGAAACTACACGTAATGTATATGGATTTTCATCTACAGATGGTAAAACCTGCTTCAAAGAACGCTGAGCCAGGTTACCATGCCCTACTTCACGACGGCCAGGACCACGGTTAGGACGAACCTCGCCAGTTGAGAACGCAGGGAAGTTATAATGTAAGATGAATTTCTCGTAGCCATTAATGAAAGCTCCGTCAATCATCTGCTCATCTAACTTAGTACCTAATGTTACCGTTGTTAATGCCTGCGTTTCTCCCCGCGTAAATACCGCCGATCCGTGTGCTGCAGGTAGATAACCTACTTCGCTCCAGATTGGGCGAACTGTACGTGCATCGCGACCATCCAAACGAATGCCTTCATCTAAAATCAGATTACGAACAGCATCGTACTGAACATCGTGGAAATATTTTTTAGCTAAGAATTTGGTAGTATCGTCTGCTGATTCACCTAAGGATACAAGTACTTCTGTTTCAATTTCCTTAAATTTATCAGTACGCTCATGCTTAGCAGAACCTGATTTAGCTATATCGTAAACCTTTTGGTAAGTAGCATCATAAATCTGCTTTTTAAGATCTTCGTTGCTGTGTTCGTGAGAGTAAACACGTTTAACAGTTTTACCAACTGCTTCAGCAAGTTCCTTCTGCGCCTGAACCTGAACTTTAATCGCTTCGTGTGCAAATTCGATAGCCTCAACCATTTCATCTTCTGAAATTTCATGAGACTCACCTTCCACCATCACGATGTCTTTTTCAGAACCAGCAACGATAAATTCTAACGATGCTTTTTCAAGCTCGTCGCGATATGGATTGATTACCAGTTTACCATCAATTTTAGCAACACGTACTTCTGAAATTGGTCCGTTAAAAGGGATATCAGAAACCGCAATAGCAGCAGAAGCCGCTAAACCAGCTAAAGAATCAGGCATGATGTTTTTATCAGCAGATATTAAAGAAATCTGAACCTGCGTCTCTGCATGATAGTCATCCGGGAATAAAGGACGAAGCGCTCTGTCTACCAAACGTGAAATTAAAACTTCATAATCTGATAAACGTGCTTCACGACGAAGAAAGCCTCCGGGAATGCGTCCGGTTGCAGCATATTTTTCCTGGTAATCTACAGAAAGAGGTAAGAAATCAATTCCTTCTTTTGCTTCTTTAGCTGAAACTATAGTAGCTAATAACATGGTGTTACCTTGCTTTACCACTACAGAACCGTCAGCCTGTTTTGCAAGCTTACCTGTTTCTATTTCGATAGTACGGCCATTGCCAATATCGAAACTTTTCTTAATTGCGTTATAACTCATTTTTTGTTCATTGTAACATGCTTTTCCTCTTTTAAATAGCATGTCGAAATTTTATACTAAATTTTGCGGGCTAATTTAAAACAAAAAAGCCATCCCCAAGAAAGAATGACTTTTTAATTTTTTAAGGTATTGAATATGTGACACTATATTTATCGGTTAAGTACAATAACCGCCCTTCGAGGGTTTATAACCTGAGTTCGATTATTATTTCCCTATTAAATCGCTTAAAATAGGAAACTTGCATTCCCCTTTCCTTGAGGAGAGTCCGCCCGGACGGTACGGACGGGGATAGGGTGAGGTGATAACCGACATAGTCTTATACCCTCTCTCCCAAAGGGCGAGAAAGGCACCCACACCGCTGCAAACCGCATATTTTAATCGAACTCAGGTTTATAATAGAATAATCAACACAAGGATAATAATGATTATTGCCCCGACTGAAAGATAAACGCCACCACCTGCCATGGGTCTGGCCTGCCTTTCCATCTCCCTAAGTTCCTTCCTTAAAGCTTTACGCTCTTCCCTGCTCAGCTGCGACCTGTCCATGCTTTTTATTTCCTCTACACGTTGAGTAATACGCTGAAGCTGTTCCTTCTGCTCGGTGCTTAACTCTTTATTAGGAACTTTAGCGCTTGCTGAAGCAAGTACAGGATTGAAAGATAAACTAATAACGAGTGCGGCGAAAAATGTATAAAATAGCTTTTTCATAATAGATACGATAATTTTGTATTGCTCAATAACAATATCAGAGGCGTAGTGTTTGAATGACGCTTAAAGGAACATGTCGAACCGACCTCTGTTTACTATGGCATTTCCTCTGTAGTCTATTATGATGACGCTTCGCTGGAGCTATTTAGATGTTCTTTACAACCTGTCCGTTAAAACGCCTGGCTCTGTGATCTCTTTTTAAGCTTCGCTTAAACCCTTTGTGTCAGAAATTCTCTGTGCCCTTTGCGCCTCCTCCGTGCTCTCTGTGGTAAAATTAACACGCCCCGAAATCTGTTGTTCCTTTATTGTTAGCTCGCCAGCGGGACTGGGGGAATTCTATACAACCTGCCCGTTAAAGCGCCTGGCTCTGTGATCTCTTTTTAAGCATCGCTTAAACCCCTTGTGTCATAAATTCTCTGTGCCCTTTGCGCCTCCTCCGTGCTCTCTGCGTTTAAATTAACACGCCTTCAAATCTGTTGTTCCTTTATTGTTAGCTCGTCAGCGGGATTGGGGAATCAACCTTAGGTTTAAAGCATAACGATCTTTTCCGGAGATTTACTGGCAAAGCTTTGAACTACACTTTTAATATAGTCGTTGGATGCGTAAGGCTCGAGCACATGCTGAAAATCTTCAAGCGCATGAGATCGTTCATTACGAGGCAGATATCCCATCCCTTTTAAATGACCGTTTTCGATCACGACAACACTTAGCTCATCATCTTCCCTGCCATCATCAAATAAAGCAAAAGAGGGTAAAGCTGCTTTTAAACCAGAAATGGCCTTTTCTACCCTTGAATTATATACTTCAGGTAATTCATGACCACTGCATGCGCCATTACAGGGTTTCTCCGGGTTACCGATACAGGGATCATTATTTCGTTGTATAAAACAAAGCTTCGGACATAAGTCATGCTCTTTCATTAAGACGCGGATTAACTGATGCCCTTCATACAATTGATTAAAACTATACACCGCACTTGAATGCTTGTTTTTTTTATCAATCATTAAGCGTTTATAACCTCGCTGATCTTCGTACACAAACAAACCATAAGCTAATTCGAACCGCTTCAGAGCCCTATTATTTTCTGGCCAAAGACGCCTTATTTCGGAAGCTTCAAGAATCAAAGCCATTAATTCTGTTCCACATTTCTGGTATGTGATGGAATGGATATTACGAAGAAATTCTTGCCGTTGTCTGCCCGAATTATTACCCGAAAAGTGAGAGACCACACGTTTTTTAAGGTTTACCGCCTTTCCAACGTAAATAGCCTTTCCTTTTTGATCCCGGAAATAATACACGCCTGGAGAAGCAGGTAAATTCTCAATATCAGTTTTATTAAGATGCGGCGGCAGCTGTTGTTCTCTTGAATTTCGACTTAACGAAGTCTTAATATAATCTTCCTGATCTTTTTCGAGAAGTAAACTAAACAATTGAGTTGTGGCAAGAGCATCGCCGGCAGCACGATGTCGGTTTTCAATTTCAATATTAAGACATCTGCACAATTTTCCTAAACTATAGGATGCGTAGCCCGGCAATATTTTTCGGCCAAGTCTAACAGTACATAGTTTTTTTAATTGAAGATCGAAACCTGCCTGTAACAGATGGTGACGAATGAATGAATAATCAAAATTAACGTTATGAGCAATAAATATCTTATCCTTTAGCTGCCGAAACACTTCCTCTGCAACTTCTGCAAAACGAGGAGCATCTTTTACCATCTCATTGCTGATACCGGTTAAGGCGGATATATAAATAGGTATTGGAATGCCCGGATTAATAAGCGTTTGATATTGATCAATCACCCTATTTCCATCGTATGTTATTATGGCAATTTCGGTAATACCATTTACACTTGCGTGCCCTCCTGTAGTTTCAATATCAACAATGGCGTACATATTAACAAAGATAATAATTACTAATTATTTTAGCCAAATGTTTATTTAAACACATTTTTGCGAATAATAACCATTTCCAAAATCTCATAATAAAGACCATTTATGTAAACTTCTGTTTACATTTCTCACGTAATATTTTAAAACTTCAAATCAATTATTTAACTTCATCTTTCTAAACTTTTATAAAACCCAAATGAACTTAACTTTAAAGCACAAATCCGACAACCTACTTATTCCATTAATTGTATCAATTACGCTGAGTCTCGTTTTATTTTATATAGATGATGGATACTACAATTTTAAATGGATGTTACATTGGGGAAGCTGGGGAGTGTTTCTGGTCTATGTAACGATTTTGAGTACAACACAGATGTTACTGAATCTTGCGCTAGCATCAATCACAAAAACGATAAACACTAACGCTATATTTTATCTTTCAGGAATATTGCTGGGAGTTGCGATCCTGTTTATTTTACTAAGTAATTAAGCTAAGGCCTATCGATAAAATTTTACAACGGAAATTCCATAACCAATTATAATGCTTACAAAGCAAACAGGGCTTCCCCGAATGGAGAAGCCCTGTTATTTTATAGCTTATTTTAAAGCTCGATATTACATTCCGTTTATACTGATACCCACTTTACCTTTGGCAACAACCATCGCTATTAGTGCATTCGGCGTAAGGAAAATTTTATTTGGAGAAAGCTGCGTCATAGCACCATTAACCTTCACTCCTTTTATTGGTTCGTAATTGGTTAAAAAGCCAGCCATCGTTTTTTCTCCTTCTTTTAACTGATCACTAATTGAGAAACGGCAGCTTTCCTGAATTTTTTTAGAGATGATACCATGTACTAACCAATCGCCGGCTTTTAAAAGCTTGTTTTTTGAATCAAGGACAAAATCTACTTCGTCCATAAACACTTCTCGTTTAGTGGCATCATACTTAGGTACTCCAGAAAGGTAAAACATACCGTTTACAGATCCTTTCATTCCCACTTCAACAATCATCTTACCATCTTTTCCCCATAAATTAATGCTTGAAACGGTAATAGAGCGCTTTCCTGACTCGAATTTCTGTCCATTAAAGTTCTTCTGCATTAAAGCGGCTGCATTTTCATAAGTAACAATGCTGGCAATATTGGCATTAAACTCTGAAGGCATTTTTTCAACCGCAGTAAGCAACAATTTATTTTTATCAAAACTCAAGCTTGGTTTGTTTCCTACGACTGTTTCCAGATAGGCTTTCATCCCAAGGTTCATGGTGATCTTTTTATTAGCCAGCACAGCTTTTGTAGCGTACAATTCTAACGGCTGAATACCAAACCAGGTATTGTATTCCTGGTTTACCTGCATTGGCTGAGCAATAGACTGAAGCGCGTTGATTACATAAGGTTTTACGTCGATTGCTTTTTCGATCGATTGATCTATCATTTGCCCCATGCGTCCTTTAAAGGCCGAAATTGCTGGGTTAATCAAATAAGTGATCGGCATGCTTTTGCCCATAACGGATATGGTAGGGCTTTGCTTCCACTCAATACCTTCAACCACAGTCTGGGTGCTTAACTTCCAGTTGTTTAAGCTAACTATAGCATTAATTTTGATCACACCGTCGAGATTAACGTCGCGGGTATCCCAGGCGGAAATACCAAATTTGTCTATTCCGTAGCGAATCTGTGTCCAGATTTTCATAGGTAACTCCAAATGAAGCTTTCCATTAGTTTCTGTTACCGTAATTGGTCCTTGTTTCCAAACTTTAAGTTGGAGATTGTCATCTTCAAGCTTGTTGTCTTCGAAAATCAGACCGTTTACAAACTTGTTGGTTTGGTTCTGAATATCGGCAACGCTGATTTCTACAGGAAGCTGAACGTAAGAAGTTTGCTTATCGTAAACTACTTCTTTACTATAACTTGCTTCAGGTTTAAGTGACGCAATTTTTTTAGATGTACTGCAGGATGCAAGGAGCATTATTAAGGCTCCGTATGCCAAACTTTTTCTTTTCATTTAAAGGAAAAACAATTATGCCGCGAATATAATTGAAGATGACGACTTTACATAAATGATTAGCTACCTCGTTTTCCACCAATGAGGATACATTATATTACGCAGATGGCTGGTGCTCCAAATTGTGCATAATTCTTTCACTTGTTGTTTTAATTCTATTTTTGAGCTTCTATCTAAAACTGATATGCAACCTGCCGCTACAATAGACGAAGTTATCAACCAGTTAAACCTTGTTATCCAGCATAGTAAACAATCGAATAGCCGAATTGGGTATTTCGCCACCTTATATAAGCGCATGACGCTCGCAGTTAACCAAGGGATAAAGAATGGAAGTTTTGAGGATGGGCCCCGAATGGAAAAGCTGGATGTAATTTTTGCGAACCGGTACCTTTCTGCCTGGAATGCTTATATCAACAAACAACCTTGCCCTAATGCCTGGTGCCGTGCTTTTGATGCCAGCAAGCAATCTAATTTGACTGTACTTCAGCATTTGCTATTGGGGATAAACACTCATATTAACCTCGATTTGTGTATTGCTGCCGCAGAAACGAGTCCGCAAAAGGCTATTTATTCGCTGCAAAATGATTTTAATAAAATCAACCAGGTTATTGCCGCCGAGTCTCAGAAAGTGCAGATTATACTTGAACGGATATGGCCTCCGCTGAAGTTGCTTGCACATATTTGCAATAATAAAGAACAGGCCGTTATTAATTTCAGTATTGATATTGCCCGGAAAGTTTCGTGGGAAAATGCTGTATTGCTAGCTACTGCTGACGATGCTTTTGAAAAACAACTACTCAATCGCATTGAAAACTCGGTTGTTGAGATTGGTGGAAGGATTATTAGTCCTGGATTTATGCTGAGCTTATTACTAAAGCCTGTTAATTGGATGGAGAACAAAAGTGTTGCGAAGCTGATTGATGTGCTGGAAGCGAATTAGCTTGATGAGTCGATGAGATAAAGGATTAAGTGTAAAACTTGGGGAGGAGCTAAAAACCTTCTCGATATGAGATTAATCCTCTACTACTTGGCGCACAAAAAAACAGGCTATCCTTTATTTAAAGATAGCCTGTTTCAACTAAAACTATTAGAGGTGAATATTGTCTATAAACCTAAGCTGCAGAAGGAATATTCTGTTGTTCAACAGAATCTAATTCAAATACAGCCAATTGATTTAGAAAGTTGCAATGCAATGTACCGAAGAAGTTAATAATGCCATGGCTGGTTTTGCCCTGAATTAAAACCTGTTCTTTTAAGATTTCTTTGTGCTCGAGTTCCTTTCTCGATAGTATTAGGTCTTCATCCTGGATTGTGAAATCAGATTTCTCGATTGAGAATTGTCTTAAAATTTCGTTAAAACTGAAACCATTCAATAGTAATTCTTTTAATTTCATTGTAACCTCCTAATTTTTTTTGTGAATGAGACCTTTAAACTCTTTAAGGGATACCTTTCCCTTGACTTCGAAAAGTTATTTCTTTATTACCAAACAGCAAGCCAAAAGCCCGATACCTAAAAAGTTTTTATAAAATTATATGAATTATTAACACATCACAAATAAAAAATAAAATTTATTGCCAAAGTTACAATATCGTTACAAGAAAAGCCTAATAGTGTAGCAAAACCAGTGCTTTATTTAGCATACACTGTGCAGATTTCAAGACAATTAGGTCTTTCACAGAATTATATTTCACATTTTCCAGATAAACCAACAATACATTATTTAGTTTAATTATAATCCAGAATAATTATTCAGACACTTATTGTATGAAGTACACTGCAGGAATTTGGGTTTTCAGAAAGCATAATCAGCATTATGAAATACTTCTGGTTCACCCGGGAGGCCCCTTTTATACGAAAAAAGATGATGGTGTATGGTCGGTACCCAAAGGAGAATATGATCCGCAAACCGAAGACGCTCTGGAAGTGGCAAAAAGGGAATTTAATGAAGAAACGGGTAATACCATCGAAGCTGAGAATTTCATCGGCCTTCAACCGGTAAAAACCAAGGGTGGTAAGATGCTTAAAACCTGGGCGGTCAAGTCAGACTTTACAGAGCCTTTCATCAGTTCGAATACATTTGAAATAGAATGGCCGCCAAAGTCGGGCAAACAGCAAACCTTCCCAGAAACAGATAAGGCCGAATGGTTTGATATCGAAACGGCAAGAAAGAAATTAAACGCATCGCAACTGCCGGTGCTTGAGGAACTGGAAAAGATCCTTCAGTATCATTAACAGATGATTTTCTAACTTTTTATATCCAAAATATCATTGCATATTTGGCAGAGTTACCATATGCAAAATGACAAAGAAGGGTTAAAGCTCCATCATTACTCACTCCCGGATTTCGACATTAATTCTTTAAATGAAGTATTTATTCAAATCCGCAGTGCTGAGAGTTTTCATCCGGGCGAAAGAAGCTTTATAAATATTCAGCCAGAGGAGATTTCCAATAATTCTGCCCTATTTCTTATTCCCAGCGTTTATAGTGCCCCCTTCGTGGTGTCGGTACAACTACAAAACAAGCATCTTTTTTTAAGTTGCAGTTGCAATGCCTCCCATATAAAGCTCTGCAGCCATGAGGCTCAAGCGCTCTATAACATCTTCAAACGTAATGAACTTCGGTTCTTCTTCGATCCGCTTGAGCACAACACTCAATTAAAAAAACATGCCGCCATTTACGGTTTGGAGAACGAAACGGATCTGGATAGTTATTTTGAGGTTAGCTATCAGAATGGGAAGCTGCAATTTAAATCGCTACAAAAAGGCTTAATTACTATCGATGGAGATAACCTATCAAAATTTAAGGACATCTTTTCTGATGAGCCTAAATCCAGACATTCGATTAGCCCATTAACATCAGGTCCTTCACTCCTGCTGGTATTAAAACAACATAAATACTACCGACAGTTGAACCTTCAGCTGGCATTGGCATCGCACACGCAGAAAGGCGGCCTTAAAAATCCCGTAAAGGAAGTAAAAGCTATTGACTATATCTGGCAAACTGAGCAACCGGCAGAATCAAAGTTCTTTTCTGCGGTACAACTGTTTGAAAACAGTCAAACGAACGAAGTTTCTTCTTCTTTGCTAAACGGCTTAAAAGCGATTGTAAAAAACCCTTTAAATATAGGTTTCCATTTCCACGATGCTGGTATTTCTGAGAACCTCACTTCAGCCTCGCTGAGTTCAATCCAATTGGGTTTAGCAATAGACGATTTAAAGATCTCAGTACTTAGAGATGGGAATTTCTACAATATTACAGCCCGTGCTATAATCAACGATTCGCCGGTACCTTTGAGTGATTTGAAACTGGTTTTCGATTATTTTCTGGAATTTAATGGTCAGTTACACCTGCTTGGCAGCATCAAATTAATTAAGTTGGTACAACTCTTCAGGCAGAACGACTTCCGTTTAACGGTACATGAATCCAAGTATGAACAATTCAGAACCGAATTTCTCTTAAAACTGGAGGATGCCGTCACAGTAAACTATTCCTATTTACAGGAAGCAACGCCTAAGCAATTACAAGAAAACCACTTTGACGAAGCTCCTGAAAAAATCATCTACATAACCGATTCGGACCCTTACGTGGATATTGAACCTGTAATGAAATATGGCAACCAGGAGATTGCTATTTTAAGCAAGCGCCAGATCTATTCCCAGGGAATTAAGGGCGATTCTTTTGCTGTGAAACGGGACAGCGAGGCCGAATTGAAATTTATTGCTTTAATCAGCGTTCAACATGCTTTGTTTGCCGAACAGCTGGAAGATGGCTTGAGCTATTTCTATTTGCATAAAGATCGTTTTTTAGATGAAGACTGGTTTCTGAAAGCTTTTGATCTGTGGCAGCGACTGGGCATTCAGGTATATGGCTTTAATAAACTTAGAAACAATCGGTTAAACCAACACAAAGCAAGCATTTCTGTTCAGATACAAAGTGGACAAAATTGGTTTAATGTAGATCTGGAAGTAAAGTATGGCAGCAAACGGGCTTCATTAAAAAAACTAAAAAAGGCGGCCAAAAACCGAAGTAAATATGTAGAACTGGATGATGGTACCCTCGGCATATTACCAGCTGAATGGATTGATAAATTCAGTACGTATTTTGAAGCAGGTGAAATAATCGACGATCATTTCAAAATCCCTAAAACAAACTTTTCGTTTATAAAGGAGCGTTTTGAGCATGAAATAATACCGCAAGATGTGATGCAGGAACTTGATTTCCTTCATTCTTCTTTTGCCGATTTTGAATCGATCAGGGAGGTTGAACCGCCTGTAATGCTGCAAGGTAAACTTCGTGATTATCAACAACAAGGCTTAAACTGGCTTAACTTTCTTGACGATTACAATTTTGGAGCCTGCCTTGCCGATGATATGGGACTGGGAAAAACCGTTCAGGTACTGGCTTTCATTCTATTACAAAAGCAGAAGCGGGGAAATTCTGTCAATTTATTAATCGTTCCAACTTCACTCATTTTTAACTGGCAACAGGAAATTGAAAAATTTGCGCCAAGTTTAAATCTGCTTATCCTTCATGGCGGTAACCGTGTTTATAACCCCGATTCGTTGAATGGTTACGACATCGTGATCAGCACGTACGGAACATTACTTTCAGACATCAACTATCTAAAAAAATACACTTTTAACTATGTAATTCTTGATGAATCGCAAAACATTAAGAATCCGGAATCGCAACGTTATAAGGCTGTCCGACTGTTAAATTCGCGAAACCGGATAGTTTTAACGGGAACTCCTTTCGAAAATAACACATTCGACTTGTACGCTCAGCTGTCTTTTGCCTGTCCGGGATTGTTGGGAAGTAAGCATTATTTCCGCGATGTTTACTCCACTCCTATTGATAAATTTAAAGACAGCAAGCGGGCCATTGAACTGCAAAATCTGATAAAGCCTTTTATCTTACGAAGAACCAAAAAACAGGTGGCTCCAGAATTACCCGACAAAACCGAAATGGTGCTTTACTGCGAAATGCAGCCTGAGCAGCGTAAGGTTTATGAAAACTATGAGCAGGAAATGAGAGATTACCTTTCGGGGATAAATAATGATGATATTTCCAAAAGTGCGATACACGTACTTCGCGGCTTAACCCGTTTACGCCAAATATGCGATTCTCCGCTCCTGCTACGCGAACCTACGCTTGATCATATTGGCTCGGCTAAGATAGATGCCTTAATGGAGCAGATAAGCAGCAAATCCAGCCATCATAAAATTTTAGTATTCAGCCAGTTTGTCACCATGCTGGATCTTATTAAAACCGAGCTGAATAAGCTAAACATCAAGCACACCTATTTAACAGGCAGTACTAAAGACCGGCAAAAGGTGGTGAATGAGTTTCAGGAGAACAACGATATAAAAGTTTTCCTGATCAGCTTAAAAGCCGGTGGCACAGGGCTTAACTTAACCAAAGCTGACTACGTTTATCTGATTGATCCCTGGTGGAACCCTTCGGTTGAAAACCAGGCTATTGATCGTATTTACAGGATTGGGCAAAAGAAAAATGTGGTTGCTGTACGTATGATATGCCCCAATACGGTTGAGGAAAAAATACAGATGTTACAACAAAGCAAGAATGAGCTGGCAGATAACCTTATCGGATCTGAAACTGATTTCTTCAAATCTCTTTCAAAGGAGGATTTGTTGGCACTATTAAGCCCTACACTTGCACTAAGTCTTCGCTAAATGTTACACTTGCTCGATCTATTTTTTACGTTATTACATTTTGTCATTATTGGTTTTAACCTCTTGGCTTGGTTGGTACCGAAGCTTTTAAAAGCTCATTTACTATTTGTTTTGATAACCCTTGGCTGCTGGTTTGGTCTTGGTATTTGGTACGGAATAGGCTACTGTCCTATAACAGACTGGCATTGGGAAATTAAGGAGCAATTGGGCGAACGCGATCTTCCCAACTCCTTTATAAAGTATTATGCTGATAAACTTTTCAATATTGATAGCGATCCGGTGTTGATAGACTGGCTTACCGGACTTGGCTTTGCTGCTGCAATACTGATCAGCTGCATATTGAATTACAAGGCTTACAAAAGACAATCTCAGATAAAATAACCTGTTTGAAATAAGAAAGGGCCTATCGGCCCCTTATTAAAAATGATTATCGTCGGCACTTGGCCCGTAGCTTCCTGGAATTGGAACATTTAATAATCTTAAAAATACGCCTAATTGAGCTCTGTGATGTATTTGCTGAGCCAAAGCCATGCGTACTACTTCATACTTAGTAGATTTACTTAAGATTTGTTCGCCGTTACGCAATACCCACATCTCTTCTAGAACGTCTTCGTTAGTATTATTTAAGGCATCGCGTCCCTTTTGCAGGGTATCCTCAAAAAAGGCAAGTAAATCCTGATTGTTATTAATGGTGGGATATGTATATGGATTGTTTTGAAAATCAAGCTCGTCAGTAGTTAAAGCCATTGCGATCCAGCCCGGAAGCTCGGCAACATGATTAGCAAGTCGAATCATCTTCATGCTTTTTTCGTGTGGCTGCCAGTCGTATTTATCTTCGGGCACCAGGCTAAGCATTTTGCGGGTGGTTTGGGCTTCTTGTTCTAATTCTTTAGATAGTTTAGTGATAATTGACATGTTTTTTTATTTTGATGAAACAAATTTCGGTCAGGTAAATGACAACCCTATGTCAGCAGTCATGATCAAATTTCAAATAAGTTAATTTACAACGCAGAGGTTTAGGGCTTGTTTGAAATAAACAAAAATCCATCCCGTGTAAACGAAAAAAGCAGCGTATGTAAACATAAACACACGCTGCTTTTCTTAAATGCAAGCTAAGAACTATTACTTTCGAGGAGGCTCTAAAGCTGAATTTATTCTGAACAGAACATCTTTCAAATGCGCTTTACTTAAACCGGTAGCCGAGGGAATTGCTTTACTCACGTCCAGTTTAAGATCATTTAAATGAGCTCTCACTAAAGCTGAAATATCTGTGTCGCTTGCTGTAGGAGCCCGAGATAGGTTCGGTACACTTACCGCAGAACTTTCCACTAATGCAGATAAATTTTCCACATACATACGCTGAAGATTTCTGCGGTAGATATCGATTTGAGAATGGCTGTATAACTCTGTCCAAATGCCCTTTTTAAGATCGGTAAACAAATTATCGGCAGTGTAGCTTTTCCCCGGATTAAGCCCCTCCGCCGTTAACATTCTGTTTAGAACAGCAACATTCAACAGTCGCGAAAGCGTAGATGCCTGAATATTTCTGATTGTGTTTACCGGATCTACACCAGCGTAGCTAATCAGATTTTTGTTTATCAGCCAGGTTGGTGTGGTAAATATCTCCCGATTAATAAAAGCAACCGCATCTTTTTGACGTGCGTAAGGAACATCTTCAAATAGTGCGGCCTTTTCTTCCACCGTGCGTGGAGTGCTGTAAGTTCCGCCTATGTTACGAGCTGCATGTCCGATATAACGATTAAACTGATTAACAAGATCATTATAAGTAGCACGGGCATTGCTGTAATCTTCGTTTGGTTGATTGGTCCAGCTAATGATATTGGGCACTATTCGTTTCAAATTCTTAATACCATAAGTACCTGCAAGAACGGCATTGTCTCCCAAATCCTCGCTTTGAGCTCTAGGATCAAAAGCATCCATCTCGGTACCAAACCACAACCTTTTATTTGCGGCCAAACGTTCTATTATCCATTTATTCAGAGCTGGAGTCTCCTCCTGCGCAGTAGCAAATTCGGGCATCCATTTGTAGCCCCATTCTATGGCCCACTTATCGTATTCACCAATATGTGGCATCATACCCTTTTCGTTGATATTATCTTCGGGCTGTGCTACATAATTAAAGCGTGCATAATCCATAATGGAAGGAGTATGTCCGTGTTCTTCAAGCCATTTTCGATTGCGGAGATTAGCTACTGGTACCGTTGATGAAGCGCCGAAGTTATGCCGAAGTCCCAGGGTATGGCCAACCTCATGCGATGAGACAAAACGAATTAACTGGCCCATCAAATCATCATCAAAAGTCATTTTTCTGGCTCGTGGATCAGTTGCTGAAGCCTGAATAAGATACCAGTTATGCACCAGGCTCATTACGTTATGATACCAGTTTATATGGGTCTCGATGATCTCTCCACTACGCGGATCGTTTACATGAGGCCCGGAAGCATTCGGAATATCTGATGGCTTGTAAACAATGGCATTGTGACGGGCATCGTCAATACTCCAATTGGGATCCTTAGGCGCTTCTTTGGCTATAATTGCATTTTTAAAACCAGCCTTTTCAAAAGCCACCTGCCAATCATTTACGCCTTTAATAAGATAAGGAACCCATTTTTTCGGTGTTGCCGGATCAATGTAAAAAACGATCGGCTTCTGCGGTTCAACCAGCTCTCCCTTTTTATATTTTTCAACATCTTCCGGACGCGGTTCCAAACGCCAGCGAGTAATCATCTGAATGCGTTTTATTCCTTGCGGATTGGCATCGTAATCAACATATCCGGTAGAAAAGTACCCTACTCTTGGATCATAAAAACGCGGCTTCATTGGTTTTTCGGGTAATAAAACCATCGAACTGTTCAACTCGAACGTAACTGGGCCGGCAGGCGGTTGTCCCAGTACACTTTTAACATACGTTTTTACAGTGCGTATTTCTATGTTGGATGGAAACGACCTGATACCTGAGATATATGACCGGTCGGTTATGATTGTTCCGAGAGATAGCATCCTTTTCACTGAAGCATCAAAGAAAAACACGTCGTTATCACCGTTCAAATAGTCCTGAACATCAATAACACTCGATTTCGCTTTTTTAATGGAATCCTGTCCGTAGGCTTTTACATCAAATGCAGCAACCAGGGGCTGCAAAGAAGAGTTCATTACGGATGTATACATTCCGGTGGTATCTGAAGCCCTTTCTGCAAAGGACATGCTTTTAATGAATATGCGGTTGGAGGGACCTTTTTCGAAACGAACAACATTTTCGCCGATCTGGTCGCCGGCATAACCTGCCATTCCCGAACGAACGCCAGCTGCAGCTTTACTAATCCGGTTAACGATCAGAATATCACGGCCCAGCAACGAATCAGGGATTTCAAAAAAGTATTTTTCATCCACCCTGTGTACTTTAAACAAACCGATATCGGTAACGGCCTTATCGGTAATTACTTGCTTGTAAGGTTTTGGGCCCGCTGCCGGCGGTTTATTTATTGCATTTGGATTTGCTGGTGGCACCGGTAAAACTGCCACTGGTGCTTTTGATACTTTTTTCTTTTTTTTAAGCTGAGGTAAAATACAGCCTTGCAAAAATACAGCGCAAACTACGATAGATAATCTAAGCATATAAGGTAATTGAGTAATAGAATTGTGATGGTTATAAAACTGTGTAAGTATACGTTATATCCGATAAAAGTAATAATCCGAATGAGATCTCAAATAATATTTATGTAAGAGACCTTTCTTAGCTGAATGGAAGGGTATTGCGGAGACGATCTTATCTAAGCTTATCCAGTCTAACTGTAAGTCTTATGTAATTAGACTATAAGCCTTATACAATTGAACTATAAGCCTTATATAATTAGACTCCAAGCCTTATACAATTAGACTATAAGCCTTATACAATTAAACTGTAAGCCTTATATAATTAAACTCTAAGCCTTATACAATCAAACTAAAAACCTGAGTTCGATTATTACTTCCCTATTAAATCGCGTAAAAATAAGAAACTTGCATACCCCTCTCCTTGAGGAGAGTCCGCCCGGACGGTACGGACGGGGATAGGGTGAGGTGATAACCGACATAGTCTATACCCTCTCTCCGCCGCGGCGGATCTCTTCCAAAGGGCGAGAAAGGCTCCCATACCCCTGCAAACGGCATATTTTAATCGAACTCACGTTATAAACCTTGTTCAGTTTAACAGTTTGTTTCGTTTGATAGATTTTTGCTGTCGCAATTGCGCGTTAACACGTCAACATACAAGCAAAACTGATCATAATTCTTGAACTGCCATTTTCAAGCAAACTAACAAGATTGTAAAAAGCGGTAAAGCCAAAAGCTTGAACATTCAATAGTACCCCCTGAATTATTTAGTTAAGGGCAGCCAATGAGGAAAAGACCGGCCGCCCTGGAACGAAACAACATTTACTACATACACTAAACTACTTCTTTACAAACTTGCATAAAGCAACTACTTCATTGCCATCAGCTGTGAATATTTTAGCCAGATATACCCCCGTTACCATGTCTGTAACATCTATCCCTACATGGTTTTCTGTGGTAATTTTCTGCTTTAAGATTTCTCCCGACAAGTTATATATACGTATCAATCTTGGGCTTGCTGTATGCTGCAGGGTGAGATGAAGTATATTTTCAGTTGGATTGGGATATAGTGATAATTTCAGATCAGAATTAACCGGAGCCTGAGGAGTGGATGATATGGCAAAACGACCATTACCAAAAGTTTTTGCATTCGATTTATCTATACTGAAACTATAAATCTCCTCGGAATGTATTTCTTTACTATAATTAAGATAGTGATCTGTTAGCCAATAGCTTTTATCCGAAGGAAGCTCAGAAAAGCTCAATTCAGCCACGCCAGATTTATCAAGATTTACATAAAGCTTTATCTCCTCAGCCTTCGGAGTAAAATTAATTGCAGCCTTTTGCCCATTGACGGCTAAACTGCTTAACTGAATGCGATTTGTGCTGATGTAGGGCACATCACCATCATTTGCATCAAAACCCCGACTGGCTTCATTTTTAAGGACTATAACGGTTTCTTCTGCCGCATCGCTCTGTTTAATCGAAAGTCTGAATAGCTGAGCTGCTGGTGATTTTTTCTCAGTCGAGCCAAAAATACCTGAAAGCTGATGTTGCTCCGGAGCACTTAATAGACGTCCTACGAAAGCCTTACCTCCCACTTTACTACTCTCACTGAAGGTAATAAATGCAGAGTCACGGTGCGCTGCCTGTACATAAAAGCCTTGGCCCGGTTGAATATACCGCATCTCAATTTGCCCGGCATTGCTGGTAACACCCTGCGAGTAACTGGCTACACTTCCATCAGATTTGGGTATTATCACCAAATCGTGCACCTTATTCCTTGCAATGCGTTTCCAGTCAATGGCACAGGCATACGGATTACCAACCAGGTTTAAACCATTGGATGAATCCTCGCCTTCACGGTAAGTATAGGTTAAAGGCACCGTTATATTTCCCTGGTTTAAAACACCACTAAAAGTTGCATTCGTATTTTCCGGAATTGCATAAGGCGGGTTTAATTTAAGAGAAGCGCCAGGTGACTGCGAATTATAACCGGAACGATCTCCACGGTAGAAAAATAACAATCCGGTTCCCTGACTAAAGTTTTGATAGATGGAGCTGATTGGGACATAATTCGCTTGTGCATTGGTAGCAGGCTCGTAATACGAACTAAGCGTTGCAGCAAATGGATCCACAGGGCTACCCGGATCAAAACCATTAGCTACTCCACCAGTCCCTGTTATAATTGAAAAATTCTTTAATTGCAGTATCGACTTATTTCCGGTATAAGCCAGGTCATTCAGAGGACTTGCAATGGCACGAATTCCCCTGTTTCCATTACCTCCGGTATAGTAAACCTCAACATTTACATTTCCATTTACAGCCGATCCCGATGGTAATTCCAACAAACTGGCAAAGCCATTCTCGCTGGCTTTAAGCGTTAAATTTCCGTTAGATGAAAGGCTGCCTTTTAAAACCTGTACATGATCGTATACATTTACCTTCCCCTGTAAAATGGAGAGACCGTAAGTATTATCTACTATCAAACGTCCTAATTTAGTATTGTTTAACTGAGCATTAGCTACAAATAACTGAAGTGAGTCTTTACCATTAAAGTTAATAGCAGACAGGTAATTTCCGTTATTTTCGATAGTACCAGAATTGTTCAGATTCCCTTTAAGATAAAGCGTATTTCCATTGAGGCTGAGATTTGCTCCGGCTTGTATAGTCATATTCTTCAAGTAAAGCGGAGTACTTAAAACCGGGTATCGTGATAATCCGGCAGGAATTTGGACTGTGCTATTTTCATCCGGCAGCTCATTAACTGAATTACTTGCAGTATTGCGCCAGTTGCCAAGGCTATCGGGCGAAGTACCGCGATCTCCCGTCCATACAAACGTGTTAAGCGCACGAGGGGCTTTTATAACACTCACGAAGATTGGGGTTTCGGTAAGCTGCAGGCTAAGCACGCCATTTGCTGGTTTCAGCTTCTGCAAACTCATATTGTCGGCTCCTTTTAGCGGGGTATAGATGTATACAGAATCGCTTGCATTCAAATTAAGCGTATAATTTGCTTTCCGGTCTACTTCATCAGGAACGTACAGGGTATACATTATTTTATCATTAAGTTGATACTTGTCAACCACCGGATCTTTACTTAAACTTTCTTTATATGTATACTCACCAAATAGCTTATTAGTCTGGAAAATAAAATCACCCGCAGGTTTCCTGGCCTCGTCCGTAAGCAAGCCCGAAGTAGCAAACTGAGTAAAATTATTCATGGTAGACTGGTCGTACATCAGGTAAAAGAATACCCGCTTAATGCCTTCTCTGGCGTATAGCAAGGATGTTCGCAAAATCCAATCGGCCTGTACATCTTCGGCAGATTTATTTCCTATCGGGATGGCACGTAAAGGGCTTCCGGGACTTAAATCATAGCCGGTTTCGGTAACCCATACTTCCATATCCTTCGAAATTTCATGAGACATCTGGATAAAATCTGAAGCCACTTCGGCTAATCCTCCAATTTCGGGCGCAGCACCACGGGTATACGTTCCGCTTTGCGATGTTTTACTGTCGTTAGAATAGGCGTGGTAATTCACAATATCCCAGCAAAGATTAACGGTTCCATCGGCATTATAGCCTCTAAATTCGCGGCACCAATCCACCATACCTCTCACATAATCTGTTTCAACCGAAGCAATTCCACACATGGCTACCTTCATGTTCGGGTCAGCGTTTTTCACACCAATACCAGGCCCAAGTGTATTTTTATGTCCATCATACCATGCAGAAAGATTTGCAGCATATTCGCGACCGGTTTGGTAGCCAAATACCTTCCAGGTCTTGTCCCGCTCATTTTCACACTCCATATATTTAACCAGGTCCATACCCACTTTAACCACATTTACCGGGTCAAAACTCCAGCGGGGCGTTCCATTCACGCTAAGCAGAGAACGATCAACGTTTTTATTGCTACCGTAACGGGCAGCATACTGAAAAGCCATTTTTGCCTGTTCTACGTAGGAGGCCGGGTCCGAAAGATCCTTGCCGTACCTGGCCGGCACATTTTCGTAATCGCGGCCGCCGGGGATATCGGGATAAGTTTGTACCATCCATTCGGGAAGCCCTTTAATACAGCCCAGCACTTCAATGCCTTCTTCTTTACATTTCTCATAAATGGCATCATAATTCCAGCCGCCACTACGGGTTGGGTTGAATGAATATTCGCCTTCCACTCCTTCCATTCTGTTCCATTCCATATAGTGCCTGAAACCTGTAAACGTTTTAGCTAACTTTAATTTATTGGGGGCAATATCATAGGTGAGATCTATAAAGTCCCATTCAAAACCGTTTACAGCAAACATTTCTTTAAGCTTAACTGGTTTCTTCTGCGCCTGTGTTGGTGTTGCTCCTGCTACATAATCCCCATAAAGTTCAAGTTCTGTTGGGAATATGCCATTGCCGGTTACCATCAGCAGGCGGGCATTTGGAATAATATTACTTACATTAAAATTATCCTGATCAGCTGGAGATGGCCCAACCCAGGACAGATATCTTTCTCCTCTAAAAGTGGCAATCAATATTCGCTGCCAGGTATCGGTAACCAGGTACAAGCGCATCATTTTTGCAGTATCTGTTTCAATACCACTGCCATCAAACATCCGAAGTGCTTTAATCACCATGCTTTCACCATCCCGCAAAGGATAATAAGCCTCGAAAACAGGCCGCTGACTACCGCCTTTAGCAACGGTTATCTGACTATTGGCAATACCGTCATTCAATTCATCGAGGGTAATATTGTTGTCAAGCACATACCATCGTTTACCATCAAGCGGAATTTTGGGGCTATTAATTACCGGACCAGGACCAGGATTTGTACTGGTGCCCTCTTTTGTTACGATAAGAGTTCTGGATACCGGCATTGCAGGGATATAAGTATTGTTGCCAGCCTGACTAGCCGTTAATACAGCGGTCCCCTCTTTATGAATAAAGGCTTTCCAGCTGCCGGTGCCGTTAGATACAGAAACTACCGATGGATCGGAGGATTGATAAACTAAAGGAACG
>Ga0307408_100000543_pt1 | contig 32533 bp, 20 predicted proteins | sample 322Cmetagenome_FD_202116 | JGI IMG/M metagenome (GOLD analysis project Ga0307408, IMG submission 202116) | Maize rhizosphere microbial communities from greenhouse at UC Davis, California, United States - 322HYB-C-3 | ecosystem: Host-associated > Plants > Roots > Rhizosphere > Soil | place...
CTACGGGCGGCCTTGGCATGAATACCGGCATCGGCGATGCGATCGATCTTTCGTGGAAACTCGCCGGAACGATCCATGGATGGGGCGGACCGGAACTGCTCAACTCCTACGAGTTAGAAAGACGCCCTGTCGCGCAGCGAAACATCGAGGCGTCGGGCTGGGCCGCCGACGGTGCGGCCTACTGGCCCGCCACCATCACGCGGGAGGTATATGAATTCGGTCCCGTGGGCGAAGCCGCGCGCGAGCGGCTGGGCGCCACCTTCGTGCGCCAGCACGGGCGCATGCACGGCATGGTCGGTGCCGAAACCTGCTATTCCTACGCAGGCTCCACGCTCGTGGCTCATGAACCCGGCAATATGCCCCATTGGGAATTCAGCCGCATCGTTCCCCACGGTCGGCCCGGCATTCGTATTCCGCATATGTGGTTGAAGGACGGACGCGCTTTGCAGGATGTGCTTGGCGACGATTACACTCTGCTCGATCTGACCGGCACATATGACAGCGCAGAGATGGAGTCCGCCTTTGCCGAAATCGGCGCGCCACTTGATGTCGTAAGGCTGGACGAGCCCCATGTTCGTGATACGTTGAAGGGCTCGGTTTTCCTGTTGCGCCCCGATCTTCACATCGCCTGGCGCGGCAGGGGCTATCCCGAAGAGGCATGGGACATCGCCCGCCTCGCGACGGGACACGGCGCCGGCTATGATGCCTGATCGGGAGAAGAACCGATGATACGCGAAACGGGTCAAATTCCTCATTCTGCCGATGTGGTCGTGCTTGGCGGCGGCATTGCCGGACATTGCGCCGCGCTGGAGGCTGCCGAACTCGGCGCCCAGGTCCTTTTCCTCGAAAAAGCGTCTCAGGCGGGCGGCAGTTCAGCCATGGCCGGGGGGGGCTTCATCTTTGCGGGCACTGACCTGATGCAGGAAGCAGGCTTCGATGACGGTCCAGAAGTGCTGCGCCAGCGTCTTTTCTCGTCCGGAAAGAACCGGAACAGCCCGGTGCTGGTCGACGCATTCGTCAAGCATCAATTGGAAGCCTATCGCTTCCTCAAGGATCATGGCGCAAAGTTCAAACTCAATTCGATGGACCGATGCCTCCACGAAACCGGTACGGGTCGGGTGGTCACCAACATGCACATGGCGGCCCTTGCCCATCCCAACATCGTCTATGCGTCGAAATGCGCCGGTATGAAGCTGATGCGCGATGGGGAAACGGGCCGCGTGCGCGAAATCATGGTCGCTTATGGCGACGAAGTCATGTCGATCGAGGCGAAACGCGGCATCGTCCTTGCCACCGGCGGATTTTCGCGTTCGCGCGAACTGATCGGTGTGTTCGCGCCGGAACTGCTGAGTGCCGTCAAGCATGGAGGAGTCGCGAACACTGGCGATGGTCTCATGCTGGCATGCGATCTCGGGGCGGGGCTTGCGGATCTGGGCTACGTCTCCGGCTCCTTCGGTGGCGCCATTCGCAACTATCCCCATGGCGTGCAGGGTGCGGATGAGGTTCCGCCATTGCTCTTCAGCTTCCTGTCGGGCGGCATTATGGTCAACGCCGAGGGCCAGCGCTTTGTCAACGAAGGGCAGCCTTACAAGGCGCTGGGCGGCGCGGGCATGGCGCAAACGGGGGGCATCGCCTTCCAGCTGTTCGACAGCAAGCTGCTTGAAACGGCGTTTGACGACAGCTCGGTCAACAATTATCCCGAAGGCATCGCTGCCGGCTATATCCGGACGGCCGATACGATCGCCGATCTGGCGCGGGCGATGGCGATCGATCCGGATGCTCTGGAAGCGACGGTAAAACGCTACAACGCCAATGTCCGCAATGGCAGCGATCCGGATTTCGGACGGACCAGCAACCTCATGACGGTCGATGCGCCGCCCTATTGCATTGCCGCCACCGCCAATGCGCTGACCTCCACTTATGGTGGGATCACCACAAACGGGGACATGGCGGTCACCGATTGGATGGGTGAGCCGATCCAGGGATTGTACGCGGCGGGCGAGGTCGTTGGCGGTTTCCATGGAGCCGGCTATCTCAGCGGCACGTCGCTTTCCTCATCGTCGACGTTCGGAATGCTGGCGGGACGCGCCGCGGCGGGTCAGCCGGGCGCCTGAATCAATTTCCGGAGGCATGATGAGTGGCATGCGGGACCGATCGACACATCTCGACGCCTTGATTGAAGGCTATGACAGTCCGCCGGATGACGCTGAAGAACGGGCGCGCTCCTTGTCGGTGTTGCGGGCCTGGCAGCTGGCGCTTGAAACCAAGGATCTCGCAGGTCTTGAGGCGCTGATGCACGAGGATATCGTCATCGACCTGCCGTTCAGCGAAAGCGGACGAACTGAATCCGGCTTTTTTCGCGTCTATCAGGGAATTCCGGAATGCCTCGACTTCTGGCGTGCCGCTTTCCAGTTCGAAAAGCAGTTGCACCCCTTCACGGAGATGGAGCTTTTCGTCAGTTCCGATGGATCCCGCATCTTCTTCGAAGGGCAAGGGCATGTCACGATGACAACGGGCGCCGAATATCGCAATCGCTATGTCCTGCGCATCGATCTGGATGATGGCAGGGTCCGGCATTATCGCGAATATTATAATCCGATCATCTCCGCCTTCGCCTTTGGACGACCGATCGCCGGACAATTAAAGCTCGACAGATTATAACGCTTGGTTCTGATGTGTCGGCCCTGCGCTCACATCTTCGATATATCCCCCGACGGTCAGCAGATGACGCCGGATGCCCGCATTGCATTGATCTGCTCTTCGTCGATCCCGATTTCGCGCAAGATTTGATCGCTATGCTGCCCGATCCTGGGCGCTACACCGCCCACCGTAGCCGGCGAATGGGAATAGTCGACAGGATGAGCGGCGACACGCACAGGTCCATAGTCCTCTGTGTCATACTCCCTGACACATTCCAGGTGACGCGCCTGCGGATCGGCAAGAAACTCCTCGACCGTATTGACCTTGCCTACTGGAAGGCCCTCGCGCACAGCGATCTCCTCCAGTTCCATCGATGTGAATTTCAGCGCACCCTTTTCCAGTTCGTGCCACAAGGCTTCGTAATTCTGGACACGTCTGATCGGGTTGGAAAATCGATCATCCTCCAGTAGATGTTCCACATCCAGAACCCTGCTGATCGCCGCGAATTGTTCGTCCGTCTGAATATGTCCCATGAACATTCCGTCGGCTGTTCGAAACGGGCGGGTGATATTGATGACCGGCGTGCGTTCGTCCCCTTCGATAAAACAAAGGTTATGCAGATTGTCGACCAGCGAGAAGAAGGCGAAGGATTTCATCAGCGGAACAGAGATCAACTGCCCCTCGCCGCCGTTACGCTCCCTATGGAAGAGCGCCGCGTTGACCGCGCTGACTGCGGTGCTGGCTGCGTATTTGTCCACGAACATGGACCGCAGCGGCATCGGCGGCCCTTCAGGTCCCTGCAACGCCATGGCCCCGGTGAGAGGCTGAATCACCTGGTCGAAAGCCGGCCTGTCGGCATAAGGTCCATCGGGTCCAAAGCCGGTTATCATCACATAAATGAGGCGAGGATTGCTGAGCTTGAGCTGTTCATAATTGAGCCCCAACCGCTGCAGTGCCGCCGGCCGCGCGTTCACCAGCATGACGTCGCATTCCGCCGCGAGCGATTGCGCGACGGCGCGCCCTTCTTCGCTCTTCAGGTCCAGCGCTATGCTGCGCTTATGCCGATTGACCGCAAAGAAATGTGAGCACATGCCCTTATGCTGCGGCTTGACGTTCCGGAAGGGATCTCCCTTCAGCCCCTCAACCTTGACCACCGATGCCCCAAGGTCCGCCAGCATCGTCCCGGCCAGCGGACCAGCCACCATTTGGGTGATCTCCAGCACCTTGATGCCGGCAAGGGGACCTCTGCTCGCTTCATTCGCCATGAATTCCATCTCCGTCCAGCATGTGCATGGCACTGCTGCATCAGTTTATACAGATGTTTTATCTATGCTGAATTACCTCTGCAACCAAAACCCACCATCAAGATCGAGACGTCCCCATGATATCATGGGACGTTCGGACCGGGGCGTCAGCGCGAAGTTGTCATCGCCGTCCAAGAAGTTTCGGCGAGGAATCGGGCGGCTGCCCCCGAACAGACGCTGTGCTCTACTTCGGTGGGTAAGCCGATTGAGCGTATCCAGCGAGCGGGGTCCGTCTGCATGATCATATAGGGATAATCCGTGCCGGCGAAAACCTGCCCAGGTGCCATTTGCGTTGCCAGATAGGTGAGATAGTCCGGATCATAGACATTTGTATCGTAAAAGAATTGGCGCGCCTGATCGATCGGACCGATAGTGCTTTTCCCTTCAAATCCATTGGTGCCCAGCCAGCCGAGCTGCAACCGCCCCAACATCGCGCCGAGCGTGCCTCCTCCATGGCTGAAGGCTACACGCAGGCGAGGAAAACGGCTCAACACGCCCGCCATGATGATTGCGGCCGCTGTCATGCCGGTGTCCACCGGGAAAAGGGCAAATCCTGTGAAGCCAACATCAGCCGGGAGCGTCTTTGCCGCAATCGGATGAAGCGCATGAATGAAAACCGCCATGCCTTCCGCTTCGGCGGCTTCCCAGAAGGGATCAAATTCTGAGCCGCCGAGCAGCTTTCCATTGATATTGCTGCCGATTTCAATTCCCACCAGGCCGAATTCCGCCTTCAGTCGTGAAACCATGCGAGCCGCGACATGCGGGTCCTGCAAGGGAACCGACCCCAGCCCTCTAAAACGCGATGGAGCAGCAGAGACCATGCTGGCGATCAAGTGATTGGTTGCGTCGCACACTATATGCGCGTCATCGACGTCGAGCCAATAGGACAGCAGCTCCGGCATGGGCGAAAGGACCTGCACGTCCACGCCATCCCGGTCCATGTCCTCGATCCGGCGTGCTACATCCCAGGAACGCGCATCCAGCTTCCTGAAAGGCGTCTCGCCAATCATCAACGTGCCTTCAATAGAAGACTGGCACTGCATGCACGGCCAACGCGATGCGACCTTGTCATTCGGGGCCGCCGGAAAAGAAAGCGGCGAGACATGTGAATGGACATCAATGAAGCTGGACAACCCATTATTCCTTTCGATTTCTGGGCTGGTCGTAGGCCCAGATTACACCGCCTAACGAATTTTCCGGCTGATCACTTCCTTCATGATTTCCGAAGTTCCGCCATGGATGCGGTGAATGCGCGCGTCACGCCAAAGTCGGGCTATCGGATATTCGTTCATGTACCCGGCGCCGCCATGAAGTTGCAGCGCCGCGTCAACGATGTGCCAAAGATTCTCCGAATGCCACAATTTGGCCGCGGCCGCCTCTTCCGAGCGAAGCAGACCCTGCAAATGCCGCATCCGCGCCCAGTCGAGATGCGCCCATCCCACTTGCAACCGCGTCGCCATGTCGGCCAGGGTGAACCGCGTGTTCTGGAATTCGAATATCGGCTGACCGAACGCCGTTCGTTCCTTGACGAAGCGGACGGCTTCGTCGAAGGCCCGCTGGGCCTGGGCTTGCGCGCTGGTCGAGATGGCGAGTCTTTCCTGCCCCAACTCCGACATCATGTAGCGGAAGCCCTGCCCTTCCTCGCCTAGAAGGTTGGAGACAGGTACCCGCATGTCGTTGAAGAACAATTCCGACGTATCGGCGCCATGCAGGCCGATCTTGTCCAGATTGCGTCCCCGCTCAAAGCCGGGTGTATCGGCCTCCACCAGGATCAGCGAAACGCCCTTGGCGCCCTCTTCTCCCGTCCGCACCGCCAGAAATACGAGATCAGACAAAAGGCCGTTGGAAATGTACAGCTTGCTGCCGTTGATGACATAATGATCACCATCGCGACGTGCGGTAGTGCGCAAATTCTTGACGTCTGAGCCACCGCCTGGCTCCGTCATTCCCAAAGCCGTGACGATTTGGCCGCTGATCATGCCCGGCAAATAGCGGGCTTTGAGTTCTTCCGAACCATAGTTCAAAAGATAGGGTGCGGTAATCAGGGATTGGAGACTGACACCCACCGGCGCGTTGATATAAAAAAGCTCTTCGAGAAATACGAGATCATAGGAGATATCGAGGCCAACGCCGCCATAGGCCTCCGGCATGCTCGAACAGAGCAATCCCGCCTCGCCAGCTGCCCTCCAAAAGGCTCTGCTGGTGATGCCCTCAGCCTCCCACTGATCGAGGTAGGGCTCGGCTTCCCTGGCGAGAAATCTGCGCACGGAATCTCGGAATTGCGCGTGACTATCCTCAAATCCCATGCGCCCGCTGACGTCGAGCATCTCAGACTCTCCTATGCAACCGGACGGATACTGACGCCCGCATCGGGCGCCGCATCATCCTCATTGGCTCACTGAATATAAAGCATCGTTTTATATTCGATGCAACCAACGGAAATATGGAATTGTCATATTTCGTTGGGGTTATAGGCAATTTTATCGCCATATATAGGTCGATTGCACTATTTATGATACGAATTGGTCGAACGGCGCGGGGAGCACAGGATGAGCGAGAGCGAAAAAGCCGTAGAGGCGCATTGCGGTACCGCCGCGGCGACATTGATCTTGTTCTCCGACCGCCCGGACCGACCTGCGGAACATCTCATGATCCAGCGCAGCGCTAAACTTCGGTTCGCACCCAACGCGCTGGTATTTCCGGGCGGGCAGGTGGACGAGGACGATGGCTTGATCGCGACCGATGCCAGGTTCGTCGATGTTCAGGTTGAGGACCGGGTCGAACGCTCTCATCGCGTGGCTGCCATTCGCGAGACGCTGGAAGAAACCGGTCTGGCCGTGGGCTTCGCGCAGCGAGGCGCGGTCGATGTGACGGCCATGCAACGCGCGCTGAAAGAGGGGGCATTGTTCAGCAGCCTGCTCGCGACAGCCGGGATCAGCCTCGATATGTTGGCGCTGCGCCCTTGGGCACAGTGGCATCCTCGCCTGTCGCATCGTCGTTTCGACACGCGATTCTATATTGCGCGCCACGACGGTGATCGCACAGTTCGGGTCGACCCGGACGAGGTGGGCCGGGCGCTCTGGATCACCGCAGCTGATGCGATCGCCGAAGCGGAAGCAGGCCTTGCAAAAGTCATTTTCCCGACTTTGTGCAATCTGGAACGCCTGGCGGAGCATCCCAACTTTACGGCGGCCGATGCGCATCTGGCGACAATCGAATGTCGGCCGATTTCGCCGCAATTGCATGATGATGACAGCGGGAAGAGTTGGATCTCCATACCGGATGACAGCGGCTATCCCCTCACTCGTCGCCTGCTGTCCACACTGCAAGTGCCATGACCGAAAACGGCCCCGATCTCGCGCTTTATTACGCGCCTACGCCGAATGGATGGAAGATCACCATCTGCCTGGAGGAAATGAGACTGCCTTATCGAATCTGCCCCGTGACATCGGCTGGGACATTGCCGGAGGGATTCCTTGCCGCCAGCCCGAATGGCAAGATCCCTGCGCTGGTCGACCGCCATGGGATGAACGGGCAGCCACAGGCCATCTTCGAGAGTGCAGCGATCCTGCTTTATCTGGCGGAAAAGACGGGAAGGTTTCTCGATCCCGCGCCGGATGATCGCTACGCCGTGATCCAATGGCTTGTCTGGCAGGCCGCGGGCCTGGGTCCGGCAGCGGGACAGAACGGGCATTTCCTATTCTATGCACCGGAAAAGCTGCCCTACGCCATCACCCGATTTGGCAGCGAAGTCCGGCGGCTATATGCCGTGCTGGATGCCCAACTCGCGCGAACCGGGGCCTTTGTGGCTGGCGACAACTACTCCATTGCGGACATGGCATGCTTTCCCTGGATCATGACGCACAAGGCACAGGGCTTGAGCCTGAACGACTATCCAGCGCTCCAGGCCTGGTTCGCGCTCTTGCGCGCGCGGCCGGCCGTACAGCGCGGCATTGCCGCGGGCGGCGGCATCGATGTCATGCGCTCCCACGCCTTCCAGCGACCCCAAGGTCTTGAGGAGCAGAAAAATGAAGCTTGAAATGTTTTTCGATTGTTCCAGCCCGTGGAGCTATCTCGCCTTCGAGCGTGTCATTCCGTTGGCAGAAAGCTTTGGCGTCAGCGTGGATTGGCGCCCTGTGCTGGCTGGCGGCATCTTCAATGCGGTGAACCCTGGCATCGAATATTTCAAGTCAAAGGACAAGATGCCGAGGCGCAAGGTCGATTATCACCTGAAAGTCATGCAGGATTGGGCCGACGTGACCGACGTGAAGATCGCCTTTCCGCCGGCCGGACACCCTGTGAACAGCGTCCGGGCGATGCGCGCATGCCTCGTCCTTCGGCCGGTGGGCAAGCTTGTTCCTTTCGCGCGCGCCTGCTTCCAGGCGATCTTTCGCGACGAGCGGCCGCTTGGCGAAGATGCGGTCCTGCTCGATATATGCGATCGGGTCGGGGTGGATGGACCATGGCTGCTGGACAGCATAGCCATGCAGGAGGTCAAGGACGCCCTGCGCGCTGAAGTCGACGAGGCCATTGCGCGCGGCGCTTTTGGCGTGCCTACATTCTTCCTCGATGACACCGACATGTATTTCGGCGTGGATTCGCTACCGCTTGTGAATGCCCGGCTGAGCCGGGCGCGCGTCGTCGGCTGAGGGGCGGACGCCGCCGTCGTCCTGCATTTCGCGACCCTCTGTCGAGCTTCTGGACGGCTGATACATCCTCGACCTCGATCGGATCGAGTCCTTCGCGCAGTGGTTCGACCGTATAGCACGTCACGCGAAAGACCGTCCGATCTGCGGCCAGCGGTTTACCTGGTCCCATGCCGTTGCTAGACCGCCCGGATGATTGATTTGTCGCTGAGGCACTATCGCAATTCGGATGGGCTGACACTTGTTGGCGATGTAGGTGGGTCGCTCGAAGCGCCCGCCGTGGTTCTGCTGCATGGTGGCGGGCAAACCCGCCATTCCTGGTCCGGCGCAATGACGAAGCTGATCGAGCAAGGGTACCGGGTGATCAATTATGACGCCCGCGGCCATGGCGATAGCGACTGGTCGCCGACTGGCGATTATTCCCTTCCTGCCTTGGCGTCGGATTTGCGCGTGATCCTTTCAACCCTCAGTGGACCCGTCGCGCTTGTCGGTGCTTCCATGGGCGGTATAACGAGCTTTTTCGCAATCGGCAGTGGCGCTGCTCCATCGGTCAGCGCACTGGTGATGGTGGACATCGCTCTGCGTCCGGCGGCGGCCGGCGTTGATAAAATACATCGTTTCATGACAAGCCATCCAAATGGCTTTGCCACGCTGGAGGAGGCTGCGGCCGCAATTGCCGCCTATAATCCCGATCGCCCCCGGCCCCGCAATCTGTCAGGTTTGATGAAGAATTTGCGTCTGCGAGACGATGGACGTCTTCACTGGCATTGGGATCCGCGTCTCATGGCGCAGCGGCCGACATCGGAGCCGCCCTCAAGATTGCGCCAACTGGAAGAGGTGAGCAGCGCGGTGACGGTGCCCACTCTTTTGGTGAGGGGCGGAAACAGCGATATTGTCGATGACGAAAGCGTCTCCGACATGTTGCAGCGGGTTCCGCAGACGGAGGTTTTCAATGTGCCCGGCGCCGGACACATGGTCGCGGGCGATCGCAACGACGCGTTCAACGAGGGCGTTTTTGCCTTCCTGGCCAAACATCACCCGCTCGTAGACCGTTGATCCTGAATAATGTGGCTGTCGAAGGCCGTCACACGGATAGTGCCGAACTTGTGTCGGCAGTTCCAGCATCTGTTCAGCCCAGTGCTGAACAGATGCTGCAAAAGCATGGTGGGGTAGACTGCCGTCCACCCCACGCATCTTAAAGGCCGTCGAGCCCCTTGCTGACCAGAATGTTCACCGCCACACGGCGATTCTGCGCCTTGCCTTCCACGGTGTCATTACTCGCCAGGGGATCAGCCTCGGCCATGCCGGTGGGCGTCAACATGCGATAAGGTTTCCAGCCGCAGGCCTGCTGCAGATAATTCACCACACGGCCGGCGCGCTTCTCGCTCAGTACCTGGTTGAATTCATCGCCTCCGGTCGAATCGGTATAGCCGACTACCAGCAGGAGGGCATTGCTCATCCCCTCGGCCGTTGCCGCAGTCGCGCAAAGGTCGTTCTTGGCCTGTGCCGACAGCACGGCCTTGCCCGTGTCGAAATTGACGTTCGTCGTGCTTTTCACATTATACTGGTCGATCTCGCCCATCCGGCCGCGCAGTGCGGCAGTGGCCGCCGTCTGTTCCTCAAAACCCTGGGCGGTGCCGTTCTGGATCATCGACGCTGTCTTGAGATCCTTGTTCTGAAGATTGATCTGGCTCGCCACCAGACCGCCGCCCGACTGCAACGTCTTGACCGTGACCGGCAGGCCATTCAGCAGGGAGGTTGCGGCCAGCCTGCTGCGGTTGAGGCCAAAAAAGCCCTTGCTGGCGCTGATCTTCGTGGCGTCGTCGATGACGATGACCGACTTGGTGCCGTCGGCCGCAGTCACCTGCATCTTGTCGCCGCTGCGCGCAGAAATAATGCCCTTGATTTCCGGCCCTTCGGTCTTCTCGGCCGGGAGATAAGCGGTCGCCGATACATCGGCCGACGGCGGATCCTGCGTCTGTGCTGCCAGGCTGCCCGACGAAGCGCCGGCCAGCAGGGCAAGAACGAACAGATATTTCGGGCTGTTGGATATGACACTCATCACGCTACTCCTCCAAATTCGATCAGTCGGGCCTGCGTTACCGCAGCTTTTCGTCCGACTGCCGTTCGCATGATGGCGTATTCGGCTGTCAGAAACCCCTCCATTGCCTTCCCACAATTCCTTCATGACGCCACGAGCGAGCGCCATGGGTGCTCTGCCTGTTAACCTTGACCTTTCTGCTGCATGAACAGTCTGGCGCAGTCCAGTAGTTGTTTAGGCAGTTGGAGCGCATCTTGCGACGAACCGAAGGAAGCGCCTCGGGCGATCTTGCCGTCATATTCGTCCCTACGGGCCAATAGATGCCCGCTATATTCAACCGATATGGCGATTTTTGCCTTGGCGGGAGAAGTGCTGAAATAACAACGGAATTTGAACAGTCCGCTATTTGTCCTTTTGAAACATCCTCTTGGCATTGGTCGAACGACTATTCTCCTTCACCTGACCGCCGCGGGATCGGTATATATGTAATGCATATCCGACACGACTCAGCCGCCCCTGTTCCGCAGGCGCGCCCTATTTGATTGATCTGCGTAAAGAAGGGAAATTTTGAGGAACATTGCGCAGGACTGGGAGTATTGGTCCTGAGTGGGACCACTATGAAGCCCGCCTCAAGAAAAGCAGGCCGGACAATGGACAGCGATTTTCTTCCCTGGGTGGCGGCCCACAGCGAAAATATCCAGTTGCGTTTCAATGCGCATCATGAAAGCCACACAACGGTGGCTCGACATCTTCTCCACCGGGAACGGATTGGGGAAACGTTGCAATTCTCCGGTCATGATGCCCGCGCCGCCTGTATCGATGGCGAAACTCTGTGGGAATTGAGCATTCGGCATTGGGATGGACATGACACGCATCTGGTGGGGCCGTCACTGGAAGAATGCCTCGCTCTGGCTGAAAAGCTTTTGCTCCCCTCGACGCAGGGTACGCTCGCGGCCTGACTTCGCCTGATTGCTTCAAGCGGTTGGTGCCGCTCATCGTCTTTCGCCAGAGGTTAGGGCCGCTCATCCATCAATGTACGAACCAGCGACTGCATGCCAGCGTCGAATTTCGCCAGCATCACATGATCGTCAGCCGTCTCGAAATGCGTGATCAATCCGTTTACGGTCCACCGATGAATCGCGAAGGCCGGCGGGTCCGCAACGATCATCGGGCGATTATCGGGAGCCTCGGGGTCCATCGGCCGCATGTCGAGGGCAAGCTGCGGTGCGGTTGATGAGCAGATCGCGATCGTCGTGCCCTTCCAGGGCGCGACGACGGAACGATGGATGTGACCGCAGAGGATCGCCTGCAGATTGGCGCGGCCAGCGATCGTCGCGGCAAAGCGCAGCACCCACGCTTCGTCGGGATGGGTGTTCATCCAGTCAATGCCCACTTCGACGGGGGGATGGTGCATGACGATCAATGTCGGGGTGGCGTCATCTTCGTCCAGTCGGGCGGCAAGCCATTGCGCGCGCCGTTCGCAGAAAGCGCCGCCATGACGCCCCGGTTCCAGGGTGTCGAGCATGATGATCCGCCGGCCGTCCTGATGGATCACATATTGGACAAAGCCGTCCTCGACGGGAATGTGCGGGAAATGCATGGCGAAATGCGCCCGGTCGTCATGATTTCCCATGCAGGGCCAGACCGGAAAATCGCACTGGCTGAAAGCGTTCGCCAGACGGCGGTAGCTGTCCGCATCGCCCCGGTCGGTAAGGTCACCGGTCGCCAACAGCAGATCGGGGCGGTTGGGGCCGTCATTCAACGCCCTCAATACCTGATCCAGCCGCTTGCGGTTGAATTCGGCGGGGTTGTCCGGGTCGAAGCCCAGATGGATGTCCGTGACCTGCGCGATCAGCATTGGTCTGCTCCCCCTCTTATTGCCCTTGTCTGACCTTATGTGCGTTGGTTGCTGCAGAGGCAGTTGTTCGATCCTGCGGTTCAGCCCGGCTCCGGCATGCGCGGAAGCGCGGGGTTGGCCGAGTTGGTCAATTTTTTCCGGTCTTGCATATCCTTGTCCAGCGACGGGGTGGCGGGCGCCCATGGGGCACCGTCGCCGATATGATAGCTGTGACACATGGCGCAGCCCGAAGGCACGTCCGCCTTCGCCTTTTCCCCGCCGTGACAGGTGCGGCAACTGTCGATTTTCGGCAGCAGTAATTGCCGGGCGTCATGCGATCTTGGCGCTGCATGGCAGCTTTCGCATTTCTCGGTCCTGTGAGCGGCATGATCGAACCAGCCGTTCATCATGTAGCGCATCGGCTGGTGTACCGGCAGCACCTGCCAATTCGCATTGCCGTTGGTGCCAGGTGGCGTGACGGTGTGGCAATCATAGCAGGCGCCGCCCTTCGAGAATACCGCACGTATCGCGTCGTCGGCGCGGGAGGGGCGCGTGGCCGCCGCACCGAAATAAGCGTGGTAGATCCGTCCCTGAGCATAATCGCCGGGCCGACGACGCGCCACGCCGCCGAGGGCCGGAGGCTCGATTGGCCCGGTCGAACGGAAATAAGCGCGCAGGTCAGCAATCACCTGATCGGGCTGGCCGTGGCGGAGCGTCCGGACGGTGCCGCCGATCGTCTCAAAGGCAAGACTGTGGCACATCTGGCAGTCGCGTTCCATGTCCACCGGCAGGAAGCGCACGCCATCGGCCGTTGGCTTGTGGCAATCCTTGCAAGCAAGTGCGTCGCCAAATCCATATTGCGCCTTCATCGTCCGTGCCATTTTCGCGACACCGCCGGTCGCGGACAAATGGATATCATGCGGGAATTTGAGACCGCTGTCGTCCGTCGGCCGGCTATCGAGGGATCTGCGCGAGAAGCTGGGGTGTTTGCCCGGCCGCGTTTGAACCAGCACGGAAAATTGCGGATGGCTGGTGCCGAAATCGGCGGCATTGCCGATCTTGCTGTCCTTGAGCCGGTCCTTCAATGTGCCGTGACAATCCGTGCAGAAGGCCTGCGGCGCGGGCTGCATCGGACCCGCGCCTTCATGTTCGCGATGGCAATCGACGCAGGCGCCCTCAGGCGGTTTGCCAAAGGCAGCAGCTACTCCTGCCAGCAACTTGCTCCCCAGCCCCGCTTCTGCCCGCGCCATGGCGATGCGGGCGGCGGGTGCATGGTCGTGCACGTCCTTGTGACAGGTCTGGCAGGCGCTGTCGCGGACGGAAACGAACGCCTTTTGATGGCAGGTTTCGCAGCGCCCTTCGAGCGCGTGATGCGCCTGGCTGAGCGGGCCGGAGGACCAGCTCTTGTCGCCCACGACCGTGTAGATGTTGCGCATGTCGTTTGCCGGTCGGCTGGCATAGCTCCAGATGGGGACAGCCAGGAATCCGATCAGGATCGCCAGCGCCAGTCCCCACGCCGTCAGCCGCTTGCCCGGCAACAGGCCGCGCAGCGAGAAGACCCTCGCTTCCTCTTTTTCCTCCGAAGCTTCCGACACGGCGTCGATGCGGCGGATGGAAAGGATGGTTGCTCTATCCTCACCCCGCGACAGGGTGATGCGGTGCCCCCCGAAGCGTAGTTCCGCACCCTGGGCAGGATCGATCTCGGCACGCAGGACCGTGCGGCCCTCCAGCTCGAAACCCAGCGTGCCGGTGGCGCGCAGGCGGACGGTGCGCTCGTCGACCTGCTCGATCCGGGCATGGTCGGGCTCCAGCGCCAGGTCAGGCAAGTGGATGTCGTTTTCCGCCGCTCGACCCAGCGAAAGTTGCGATTTGGCGATTGACGTGGCGCGAACGATCTCGCGGCCATCGGCGGTGAGGCTGATCTGACGGACTAGGAAGCTCATCTCACGCTCACCAGTAGAAGAAGACGCTGACGATATGCGCGGTCAGCGCGGCCAGCAGGGCAAAGGTGGCGGGCACATGGATGTAAAGCCAGATTTCCAGCAGCGCCTTCAGCTTCAGGTGTCGGCGCAGGCGGGCCATCATAGCCTGCTTGCGTTCCAGCAGCGCATCGACCCTTTCCAGCGGATCATTGCCGGTATCCGGCGTGTCGCCCGTCCAGCGGCGCAACGCCGCCTGCGCCCGGGTCGTGGCGCAACGGGGATAGCGGCCGGACAGGCGCGCCACCAGGCGGCCGCCAAAGGGATCATCTTCCAGCGACTGGCACACCAACGCGGCCTGCTCATGAGTCAGGGGCTGCGCGGCATCATGCAGTTGCCGGTCGATGGCGCGCACCGCGTCGAGCATCTGCACCTGCGTCATTTCGGCGCGGTTGTTGCTGAGGGCTGTAGGCAAGGACGCATAGACGGTGATGCCGAACAGGCCCGAAAGGATCACCAGCATCATCAGCGCATAGGCGAGCGTATGGACGTTCCAGCCAAGCTGGAAGCCGGTGTGCAGCGTGGCGATGACGATCAGGCTGAGGCCAAGATAGACATGGGTGGATGTCCATGCCTTGAGCGACCAGCGTCCCCGCGTCATCGCCCGCTTGCGCAGGCCGAGCAAGGTCAGCCACAGGATCAGCAGCGCGCCGATCGTGCCCATGGTATAGCCGTACCAGCTACCGCCATTATGGTGCGGCGTGACGTCGACCAGCATATAGCTGGCGATCGACAGGATGCAGATCATCGTCGCGATCTTCAGCCAGCGAAAACCGGCGTGACGAAGGAAGCCGTCATGCAGCACCTCGCCCCTGGCGCGGCGAATGGGGCGGGCAGCAGGCGTCGCCATCAGCGCGCCTCCCCGCCAAGCCGGGCGACCGTCAGGAAATCCTCCGGTGCCACGCGTATGGCCGCTCCCGTGGGACAGGCGCGGACGCAGGCCGGGCCGCCCTCAATGCCCGAGCACATGTCGCATTTGATGGCTTTTTTCGGCTTTTCAACGCCGGGTTCCGCATTCTTGTAGCGCCATTTCTTCGACGGTTCGCCCGGGCCGGGGCCAGCACCGAAGAACATCCAGCTGAGCAGGCCCGGCTTTTTGGGCGGCACGCTGTCCATGCGGATCACCCCATAGGGGCAGTTGCGCTGGCAATTGCCGCAACCAATGCAACTGTCGTCGATGAAGACCTCTCCATCAGGGCCGCGATGGATGGCGTTGGGCGGGCAGTCGGCCATGCAGTGCGGATGCTCGCAATGGCGGCAACTCGTCGGCACATGCAGGTGGGCGTAGGTGCGGCCCGCTTCCCGGTCGAGGCGGGAGAGACCGTCATGGCTGTCGGCGCAGGCCTTTTCGCAATTATCGCAGCCGACGCAGAGATGTTCGTCGATGAGGAGAACGTCGGTCGCTTCGCCTATGCCGTTGTCGACCAGGAATTTCGCTGTTTCCGAATACATGTCGACGACGGTCGAGAAGCTGTCCTTGCGGCTTTCGACAAATGCGTTGACGTCCTGCCGAGCTGCCATGTCGCGCCGGGCGCGTTCCAGCAGGGCAGGCTTGGCGGCCATCAGCCGGGCGAAGGCATCGCCATTCAGCCTGATGACCTCGGACTTGACCGTCGCCTTGACCGTGGCGGTGCGCGGGCCGCCTGCGATCAACGCCATTTCGCCCACATAGCTGCCGGCGGGAAGATAGGACAGGAAGACGTTTTTCCCGCCGATCTTCTTTTCCACGATCATCGACCCGACCCGGATCACATAGATGTCATTGCCGATATCGCCTTCGGTGAGGATCGCCTCCCCCGCCTTCACCGTTCGGATTTCCGCCGTGTCGAGAATGTCCGCAATATCCGCCGGGGTCAGGCCGGCGCCGAACATCTGGAGCAATTGCCGCTCGGTCGAGATGCGGGTGATGGCGCGCTTGGCCGGAGGGTTGGAGGACATGAGCTTGAGCGCCGCAGTGCGCGACACCTCCACCATGATCGAGTCAGTGCCCGCCCGTACGGTCGCACCGCGGCGGCGGCCGGAAATGAGGCCCACCTCCCCGAAGATGGAGCCCTGGTCGATGGGTATCTCGACGCCGGAGGCGACCTCCACCAGCGCCTGCCCCCGCGCTATGCCGAAGAGCGAGGAACCGGGGTCAAACTTCTCGAAGATCAGGTCGCCGCTGCGATAGGCGCGCACTTCGCTGTCCAACATGAATTCCCGCATCTGGAGCGGAGACAGTCCCTCCAGGATCGAAACGTTGGCGCGCAGATACTCCAGCCATTCCGCGACGCTCTTCTTCTCCGGCAATCCCGCGAACTTGGCGGCCAGGATCGGTTCGTCCGCAGGCTTCAGGTCGCGATTGCCGTTGATATATTCGACGACGTCATAGCCCTGGTTCATGCAATGCTTGATCAGCGGATAACCCGCCAGCGCGCCGATCACGAAAATGCCGGGCGCGGTGCTTTCGAATACCGGCGACAATTTCGGGAAGGCCAGCCGGTCCCCACTGGTGAATTCGATGCCGCAGCTCTCCACAAAGGCGCGCGGCGGAGCGGAGCCCATGCGCGCGATGATGCGATCGCATTTCAGCTTCACCTCGCCGTCGCGGCTGTCGAGCGTGATGAAACCGGGCTCCACCTTTGCCGTGGTGCTTTCGGTCATGATGGCAAGGCGCCCCGCTTCAGCGGCGGCCATCAGCGCCTTGACGTTTGCAGCCTTGGCGCTGGCGAACTCGGTCGATCGGTTGAGGATGGTGACGACATTGCCCTGCGCCTCATCGGCAGCGAGGCCGAGGGCATTTTCTATGCCTGCATCGCCCGTCCCGACGACAAAGATGTGCTCGTCATTATATTCCGCCGGATCGTCCAGCTGATATTGCACATGGGGCAGGTCGGCGCCCGGCACGCGCATCAGATTGGGATTGCCCTGCGTGCCGATGGCCATGACGACGGCATCGGCAATCACCTCCCTCCCGTCGTTCAGCGTCAGCCGATAGGGTGGCGCGAAGCGCTGGATTTCCTTCGTTTCGCTCGTGCCGTCACGCTTGCGCTCAACGATCTTCTGGATGCTGCCCGCGATCGGATCGCCGGTGCCGACGATCGCCTTCACTTCCGCATTATAGGCTATATTGATGGCCTGCGCGTCTGCCTGCCCGTTCCAGCGGTCGAGAATCGATTCGCGCTTGCCCGCCTCGAAATCGCAGTCCGACCGCAGCACGAGCTGGCTGGGCGTCGCCATCACATGCTTGCCCTTCTGATATTTGAAGATGGTGTCGGACAGATGGTCCGTCTTTTCTATCAGCAGGTGCGAAAGCCCCAGCGCAGCGGCGCGCGCGGCCGCACTCAGCCCCGCCGGCCCCGATCCGACGATCGCGATACGCACGCGGTCATTCAATGATTGTCCCCCGATATGCCCCTGTGTTCCGGCTGTTACCGGACGCTGTCCCGGGCGGCACTCTATCATTTCCGCAGCGTCACGCTAGAGAAGATCGCGGGGAACAACCGGGGAGTGCAAGAATAATGGGTTGGAACTGGAGGCGCGTGTTGCTGATGGGCGCGGTTGGCATCGCCGCTCTATCCATCGGCTATAATCTGACGCACGCGCCCGAGGAAACGAAGGTACCAGCGCTATCCTCCCCATTGGCGGCTGGCCAGGAGCCTGCCGATCCGGAGGCGGTGATACGCGCGCTTCAGGACCGGGTCGGGGCCAATCCCAACGATGCGGAGGGCTGGCAAAGGCTGGGCTGGGCTTATTTCGAAAGCGGCCGCCATGCCGATGCGGTGCGCGCCTATCGTCACGCGACAAAGCTGGCGCCCGGCAATGCGACCTTCTGGTCGTCGCTGGGCGAGGCCGCGGTGATGGAGAGCGAGCGTGATCCCATGCCGAAGGAAGCCGCGGACGCCTTTGACCGGGCCATCGCACTCGATCCGAAGGATCCCAGGGCGCGTTACTTCCTGGCGGTGCGCAAGGATCTTGCGAAGGATCATAAGGGCGCGATCCGCGACTGGCTCGCCCTGCTGGGCGACACGCCACCGGGCGCGCCATGGGAAGCCGATCTGCGCCGGACGATAGAGCAGGTGGGAAAGATCAACGGTATTGATGTCGCGGAACGGCTGGCGGCGGTGAAGCCCGCCGCGCCGCACCTGCCATTGGGTGCCGGCATGTCCGTGGCGACGGCGGCGATCCCTGGCCCCAGCCGTGAGCAGATGCAGGCCGCGGCACAGCTTCCCCAGGGACAGCAGGACGCGATGGTCGGGGGAATGGTGGCCAGTCTGGAGTCCCGACTGAAGGCCAATCCGGGCAATGTCGACGGCTGGATCATGCTGATGCGCAGCCGCATGACGCTGGGCGAGACGGGCAAGGCGGCGGCGGCCTATGCGCAGGCGCGGTCGGCCAATCCAGCGCAGGCAGGGCGGATCAGGGATGAGGCGCGGATATTGGGCGTGCCAGGCGCCTGAACCACGCGCCGCCAGTCCTATTGAGCCAGTCATCCCCGGCCAGTTTCAACGAAGCAAAGGCGGTCGCCAGCCCTTCATATCCACTTCGTCGCTGACCTTATAGGGTATTCCCCGGGAGGTCAGGAACAGCCGCTCCATTTCCGGGCGGGTAAAGGGGCGCGAGCCGAGGCGACCGAACACCGCGATCTGCCCGCCCGTTTCATCCACCGCGCGGTCGCGGTCCAGCCCTTTGGACAGCGCCAAGGCCGGTGAAGGCGTCCGTGCCCAGGCGATCAGCTCCGGCTTGGGCGCTGGCGAAAAGCCGTAGAAATTGGGCTGGCTGGCCGGACTGGTCAGCTGCACCACCTTCAGGCCATTCCGGCCATCCGCGACATAGGCGAACAGCGACGCGTTGGTCGTGCCGACGATCACATCCTCCACATCGGTCATCTGGCCACCAAACGTCTCCTTGGCGTAGACGACGGGACGCAGCGGATTGGTGATGTTGACGATTGCAAGCCCTTCGGACTTGGCCGCCACATAGGCATAGGTCCGGGCAAGATAGATCCGGCGCGCATCGGCCAGCGGCACGGTGGCGGACGGCACCGCCACCGGATCCGTAAGCTTCGTCACGTCGAACAGCTTCAGCCCTTCTGAATCCGTGACCCACAGATAGCGGAACTGGATCGCGCTGGCCCGCGCGTCCTTCATCGGGCGGACGGCGGCAAGACGGGGGTGAAGCGGGTCGCTGAGGTCCACCACGACCAGTCCGACATCGGCAGTGATATAAGCGATCTGCCCCGCAAGCTGGATATGCCGCGCCCCGTCGAGCACGCCGTCGGGATTCCACGTGACTGCCCGCTTCAGGAAATTGTTGCGGAAATCGCCATCGGCCATGGTCTCGATATTGACCATGATCAGCCCTTCGACGCTGTCCGTCACCGCCGCATAGCTGTAGATCGGCAGGAAGGGCTGTTCCTGGTTGATCCGGCGCAGTTCCGGCGTGTTGCGCAGCGGGTTGACCGGCTGGTTGGTGGCAAGCGCCATGCAGGTCGCGTTCCTGGATGGAACGCCGCTGTTGTGGCCTAGCTTTGAGAAGGGCGCGCTCAGGATCGGTTCGGAAATACCCTTGTTCGCGATGGATGCCACGTCATAGACGCGGAAACCGCCCTTCCCCTCGGCCACATACATATATTCGCCGCGCAATTGCAGGCATCCGACGCGATCGGCCGTCCCCTTCACGACATTGCGGAACTCTTCCACGGCATGGGTCTCGCCGGAAGCCCTGCCGTCGAAATATTTGCCGCGCACCCAGTTCTTCAGTTCGCGCCTGTTCTGCTCGACGTGCAGCTTCCAGTAATCGGGATAGGCATATTTCTGCAGATAGCTGCCGATCACGGCCTGCGGCTCGTCCCATTCGGTGACGCGTATCGCCTCGAACCCGCCCTCCAGCCCGGTCCAGGCGTTCAAGCCGACAAAATTCACGAAATTGGTGCCGAGCAGCAGCAGCTGCGACATGATGGCATTATTGTCGTCCTTGGCCGACAAATGACAATCCGTGCAGGTCTTTGTCTCCGTCCGGCGCACTGTATGCGGGAAATGGGGCGCAAAGGCCTGCGACGAAAAGCCGATGCCCGATATCGGCGGCTGCTGGATGTAGATGCGTTCGCGGTTGATGTTTGTGGATGACAGGACCAACGCCGAAGTCGAACGAACCGGGGCCGTTTCATTGCCCTTGGTCGTCATGTGCTTGCCGAGCTGGAACATCTCGTCGCGCGCCACCTGCGGGTTATAGGTCGCGAAGTTGCGCGTTTCCTCTCCATCAAAATGGTGAAGCGAGGTCTTCCAGTTTGCTTCGATCGGCAGGTGGCAGCCGCCGCAACTGGTCGTCCAGCTCAGATGGCAGGTAAAGCACGCCATGCTGTCGTCGCCATGCGCCCGGTCTTCCTTGGCGACGCCCGGCCCAAAGGCGAAGCTGCCATCCTCAGCGCCCGACCGGCTCATCAGCTTGGCGCGAGCGGCCTTGGCGTTGAAATGCGGATTGGCCGGATCGACCGAATCCTTCACCAGCGACACTTCCCACTCCAGCTTCGGGTCGACGATCGAACGCTGGATCAGCCGTTGCCGCCCGCTGGTATCGGAATACCATTCGAACCGCCTTTTGCCGTCAGGATTGCGCAGCAGGGCGAGGTTCGTCCCCTTGGGCGGGGCGGCCGGTCCGGAGGTCAGCAGCGTCGGATAGGCGTCGGCCGTACCATGGCAATCCTTGCACCCGATCTCGATCGCATTGGCCACCTCGCCATAGATGAAGCCGTTGCCATGGCTGTCCTGCGCGAAATGGCAGTCGGCGCATTGCAGGCCCTTTTCGGCATGGATATCCATCAGATGCACGGACTTGCCCGGATTGGTGCCGACGGGGACGAACTTGCCCTCCCCTTTCCTGCGCCATTTTTCCGGGTCCTCGGGTGACACGATCTTGCCGTCCGCGTCGAGCAGATTGCCTTCGCGGTCGCGCTTGAACACGCTGCGGAAGTTCCAGCCATGGCCATGATAGTCCGCGAACTGCGTGTCCTTCGCCTTGTCGTTCAGGTCATAGACGTTGCGCAGAAATTCCAGGTCCGCCCATTTGCCGCGGGGACTGGCTCCCTCGGGATTGCGTTCCAGCGTCTGGTGCACCTGCGCCGCGGTCGGATATTTCTGCTTTTCCGGCCACATCAGGGACGCGTCGGCCTCATAGTCCCACATGGTGTAGCCCAGATAGCTGTTCAGGAAGATATTGGGCTGATGCATGTGACAGTTCATGCACTGCGCGGTCGGGATCGCGCGGGTGAAGGCGTGGCGGATCGGATGACCGCTTTCCTTGACCGCGCCAACGGGATGATCGGGAGTGATCGTCTCGCCATGCGGCCCCTTCAGCCCACCATGGCTGATCTTGGCCGCAATGGTCGGATCGATGGTGGCGGTCTGCCCATCGCGGCCATATTGCGCATAGATCAGGCTGTGGCGCGGCTCGCGGTCATTGGCATAGACGACATGGCACCCGGAACAACCCGAATGGCGATAATCGCCGGGCTGGTCGTTCGTGCCCATGAACCACATATAGGGATCGTTGAGGCGGGTCTTGTGAATGTTGAGTGCCGGGATCGCCACGCGCAGCCCCGTGCCGGGCCCGCGATTGGACTGCTTGAGATCGGGTCGCCCGGGTTCTTCCAGCCGCTGGATCGAGCCAGTGGGATTGGGGAGGCCTATTTCCGCGAATTGCGTGTTGATGTTGCGCCCGCCGCGCTCGAACACGCGGAAGACGTCGCCCGGCGGAATCACCTGCCATGTCGGCAGCGGATATAGTTCGGCCAGCGCGCCGCGCGCCTTCTGCCCGTCGGTCAGGGTGCCGGGGGGGCTGCCGGGCGAGACGATCTTCGCCGGCTTGCCGTCCTTGGTGTAGGCTTCCCCGAAGATATAGTTCTTGAAGGGCACGATGCCGTTATTATAGGCCGCCCCGCCCCACAGCATCGCGCCCGATGCCATCAGGGATCGCTCCGCCGCCTCGATGACCTGCATGTGGCACGAGCCGCAGGCTTCCCGCGCCACGCGATAGTCGCTGGGGTTGACGAAGCGGACGAATTCCGGCGCCTCCCGGTTCAGCAGCGTGTAGGTGCGCTGCGGATTGGCGGAGGAGGGATAATGCCAGCTCCTGGGATAGCGGGGCAGCACATGCGCCTTCTCCCGCGCGGCGACATAGGCTGGATCCTCAAAGCCCAGCGCCGGATCGCCACGCACTGCCGCATTGCCGCCATGACAGTCGGTGCAACCCAGCATGACCGCCGGGGTGGCATGCATTGATGGCTCGTCCGTCTTGCTATGGCAGCTGTAGCAACCATCGGATTTCGCGGCGACCTGTTCGGCGCTCTGGCTCATCGGTGCGGGCGGCGCGACGGCGTAATGGCGCTCCACCGGCTTTTCGGCGTCGGAGGCGTGGAGGATGGCGACGGGGATGAGGAGGGCCGCGAGCAGCAGGAGGAGCAGCGCCATTCCCGCAAGGGCGGAAATCCTGTTCCCGGGTCGGACCGCGGCGCGTGCCTTCGCGCGAGCACGATAATTCGATAGGGAGGCGGCGGGCCAGCGCATCAGTAACTCAGGATCAGATTTGCGAGCACCGAATAATAGTTTCGGTTGCGCTCGCTGTTGGTGAAAAGGTCGCGAAATCCCGCGCCGGGCAACAGGGTCGCACCCGACAGGCGGAAGACGATGTTCTGCGTCGCCTTGGGTCGCCAGATCGCGGCCGTCGACAGATCCCAGCCGATGGACCTGGGAATGCTGCCCTCATTGCGCAGCGCCTGGAGCGTTGCCGTATTCTGGAACCATAGATGGTTGGCGTTGGCCGACAGGCGCAGTTCCGGCATCAGGTCGAAGTCGCCGCCGGTGCCGAGCAGGATGGTGCCGGGATTGTTGAAGTTCGACTGGCCCTGTTCCTTCGAGGAGCGCAGGGAGTTCAAGATTCCGTTCCGTCCGTTGATTCCAATGACGCGCCCGCCGCCGGCGAAGGGAATGGACTGCCTGATCCAGTAGCTGGTGTCGGCTCCCGCAAAGACTGGGTTTTCGAAAATCGCATCGAACCCGTTTTCGCGATTGTCATGAGGGTCACCATCGCCGCTGGCGTACAGGCCTGAGATGCGGAACCGCATCCAGTCCTTGTCGATGCTCGCTTCGGCTGCCGCGAAGAACGCCCTGATCTGCGCGGGGCGCGCGGTGAAGAAGCTGTTCCGATCCTCTCCGAGCGCACCATAGAGCGACGCCGTCAGGTTCACCCGCCCGATCCGTCCGTCCGCATTATATCCCAGATAGACGACATCATATTCCCGCCCGCGCAGGTCACCGAGCAGCGCCGGGCGCACCGGAAAGCCGTTATCGTCGATCTCGATGTCCCGCTTCTCGCGGTTCATGTTGTAGACGGCGGTGATCTGGCTGGTCAGGCCAGGGATCAGGAAGTCCTGGCGATAGAGATTGGCCAGGAATATCCAGTCCCGGCGCGGTGACTGCACAATCGAATTGAGGCCGCTGTTGGTGTCCTTCTCCAATCGCCAGAAGGCGGCCAGATTGAACTGGAAGCGGTTATTGTCGCGATTGCCGAACAGCCGGAGTCCCAATTGCTGGTCGTTGAACAGGAAACCGCGAAAATCCGACTGAAAGGGCTGGATGCCGACGCGCAACGACCGGAAGTCGTAGCGATCGGACGTGTTGGCGAGGTGATAGTCGACAAAGGCTTCCTGCACGCCCAGAAAATGATCGGTACGATGCGACGGCCGGGAGGGCTGCACGAACAGCACGCGCCGCTCAGGCACGTCCGCATGGTTGACGTTGAGCGCCAGCGTCAGGCGATATTCGATCTCCGGCGGCTTGAAGGCGGTCGCCCCCTTGATGAGCGCCACGCCGCCGATGAAGGTCTGGCTGAACACATAGCTCGCGTCCTTGCCGAAGACGTCGATGCTGCCCGGCCGTTCCGTCGTCTGCACCCCGACCGGGATCGGAAAGGTCCGCGGCTCCAGCACCGTGTCGCTCACCGCATTGGCGACGAAGAACCAGTCGTCGCCCTTGATCGGCAGCCATTTCACCTTTTCGCGGTCGATCGGCCGGTCGCCCTTCAGCGTGTTCTGGTTATAGGGATCGAACCAGCGTTCCTTCACCACACCCAGGCTCTCTATCAGGCGCCAGCGGTCCGGGATCGGAACCTGGTCGGTCGGAAAGGCCTCTGGCGGAGGCGCGCGGACCGCGCCCTTGTTGTCCTGCGTCACCGCGTCGGGCAACGGCGCCTCATATCCGGGACGACGGCGGCCCTCTATGGACTGCCCATCGGCGTCCAGTATCTCCTGCCAATTGTCCGGCGGAGGCGGCGGCACCGGCTCGCCCGGCTGCGCCAGCGCGAACAGGGGCATGAGGGAGACTAGACCCATGCCCTACAGCCCCGCGCAGACATTTTGCGATGCGCTGGCAAGGAACGGCGCAAAGGGACAGCTTACATAGCGCAGCCGCACCGTCGCATTGCCCAGATCGACGACGATCTGATCAGCGCGGATCGCGGCGGGCGCATTGCCGATCCCGCCGACGCGCGCACCGCCATTGTGCAGACCAAGAAAGCTGATCATGTCGTCCTGATCGATGCCGTCGCCCGATACACCGATGCCGCCGACCAGAACATTGCCGCGATAAATGGGTACGGAACCAGGAAAGATCTGAATGCCGTTCTGCACCCGGTTCCGGTTGGACACGGTTGGGACAGCCGAGCAGCGCTGGGGCGTGTCGGTTGCGTTCGCGCCCGTCACATAAGCGAGATGCGCGGCAAGGTCGCCCACCACCAGCGCAGATTGCAGGCCGGTGGAGAAGGGATTGAACTGCGCGATGGGACGCGAAAAGGGTCCGTTCGGCCGCCCGACCTCCCCATCTGGGAAATAGGGTCGGGAAAGATTGCCGTTGGCGCGGTCGGTAAAGGCATGCTGCCCGGTCAGCGCGGAGGGATCGTTGAGGAACGTCCGCGCCTTGCCGACAAAGGCAGCGACATCGGCGCTGCTGCTCGCCGACAGGTCTGCCGCCGCATGGGCACCGGAGAAGAAAGCCGCCGTGCGCGCCTTTTGCAGGCTGACGTCGGTGCCGAAGATTGGCGCATCGGGCGATCGGACGATCCCCAGTGCCCGCCCGCGCGTATCGACCAGGCTGATCGTCACCTGCGCCCGGCTGTCCAGCGGTTGGCGGATCTGCGCCCTGGCCCGGCTCATGATGGCGAAGGCTTCTTCAAGGATCGCGGTCACTTCCGCCGTAGTGAGCGGCTGCGCCACATCGCCGCCATCGGTGCCGGCGCGTATCGGGAAGCGGTCATTGCCCGATCCGTCCGTCAGCACGAAGGCGTCCATATTGGAAAATTCGGCTGATCGCGCCGGCCGGATGCCAGACGCCTCCGTGCCATAGGCGACGCCCGGCAGGATCGCAGGTGCCGGATCGCCATAATAGCCGCGCACCGCGACCAGCGAACCCTCGCTTCCGTTGATCGCGGCAAAACTCACGGCACCCGTCGCGATCAGGCCGGAATAGGCTGCATCGGAATAGCGCAGCGAAGTGCCGTCCACCGTGATTCGATCGGCGCGGATGGCCTCGGGCGCTTCAAACCCCAGAGTTCCCGCCAGCGCGACATATTCCTCAGGATCATTATCATCATCAAGGACATTGCCATCGGAGCCGTATACCCCGTCCGCCATGACGCCGATGCCGCCGACCACCACGCCATTCTTGTAGAGGGGAAAGCCCCCCGGATCGGCTGCCAGCCCCAATGGAGAGCGCTTCGGCCCGATCATCGCCTGTGAGCCGGACGAGACAAAGCGCGCCGACAGGTCGGAACAGGGCAACTGGCTGAACTGCACCCCGAACAGCGGCCCGCTTTCCAGCCCGGCGGTGGTCGGTGCCGGCGGGAAATGCTGCTGGACGATCATGCTCGCCGTGCGGGTGGAAAAGGCGTTGCCGCCGCTCGACAGATAGGCGCCGGTGATCGCCTTGGCGATGGCGCCGGCCTCGGCGGGAACGGTCAGGTTCTGCGCGTCGATATTATCACCATTGGGCGCCGCGCTGGTGATGGCGCTGGCGCGTGCCCCCGCCATGCGGAATATCGCGAGCACATTGCCCACCCGGTCGGTCACCGCGACCACGGCGGGCAGATTGCGCGCCTTCGCCTCCGCAACGGCATGCGCCACCACGGTTTCGACGTCCGCTATCGTAAGCGACTCCTGCGCAGGCGCTGCGTAGAGGCTGGACGGTGTCGGCGTTGGCGCAGGGGTCGACGTACCGCCGCCGCTGCCACCCCCTCCTCCACCGCCGCCGCAGGAGGCAAGAACCAGTACCGCGCCAGCGGCCAGTGCGCTCAACCGGTGGAGCCTGCCCTTCATTGCAGCGCCCCGATACCGCGCGCCGCGCTGCCAAGAGATGCACGGAAATCTCCAGGGCGATAGCTGTTCGGTTCCTTGACCGCGGCATAGGCGCGGTTGACGTCCGCCCTGATCCCCGCCGCCGCGCCCACGGTGACGCGTCCGGATTTCACCAGGCTGTTGAGCAATGTATCGATCGCCATGACGGCCTGCACGGATCCTTCATAATCGGTGAAGCGCGGCGATATGGCGCTGCCCGCAATCTCGCGCACGATGGCGAAGGCCATGTCGCCCCGCATTCCCCCAGCGGCAAAGGCATCGGCCAGGGCCCGCGCGCTGCCTGCCAGTTTGCCAGCAGCAGCTATCGCCGCAGGGCGATCCCGCGCGATTGCCGCGTGGAACGATCGGCTGTCGGCATCGAAACGCTCCGCAAGTCCCGGCGCTGCCACGCGCGCCGCCGCGGACAGCAGGATCATGTTCTCGTCATTGAAGGGGGGCATGCCTGCCGGGATCGGGCGGCCCGGATTGACTTCCCAGGTCTTGCTGCGTTCCGCCTGGTCATAGATGCGGCGGTGGCAACTCTGGCAATCGAAAAAGTAGAATTCGGGGAAAGTCCCCTCCATGCCCCTTGTGCCGGCATAGAGGGCCAGGGCGCGTTCCACGGCCATCGCCTGCCCGACCGCCCATAGTTTCAGGCTGTCGGTTCGCCCCTTGCGTCGTGCGTAATCGGCATCTTCATCATGATGCGCCTGCATCGATGAGAAGAGGTCGAGCTCAAAGGAGATGCGCGGATGGCCTGCCGCCATGATCCGATGCGTCACGAACTGACCGTCCCGTGTACTGCCGAAATGACAGTCGAGGCAGACCGATGCCCTCGTCTCCGGCTGGTCTAGTGGGGTCATGCCGGCTGCGACATTGGCGGCATGGCTTGCGCCCACCGCGTAATGGGACGCGATCCAGCCGCCTGCCGAGCCATGACACGCCTCGCAGCCGACGCCGTCCTGCGCCAGAAAACGCGTGCCGCGCGCTGCGGCCGGCGTGGAATGGCAACCAAGGCACGCGGGCGCAGAGGACGGGTCGCCCAGTCCCAGCGTCGCTGCGATCTGTCGCCCCCGCGTGCCGTTCAGCACCGCGAAGGCGCGGCTATGGGCGCCGCCCGGCGTCGAAGGCTCCTGCCAGCGCATAAGCTCATCCTGGCGTACGACCTTGCCGTCGCCTTCCATGCGGCCGTGGCAGGTGGAACCGGCGCAGGAAGCGACGCCAGTATAGGTGCGAACAGCCGACGCGGCATCCGCCACACCCGAACCTGCACCCGGCAGAGAGGACAGCAGCAGCCATCCCAGCAGCATGGCGCCCAGCGCCATCCCGCCCAAGGACCTGCCTATCACCCCGACCTTGCCCCTCATTTGTCACGCCCCCGTGCAGGCTGATTCGGGCAGTTGCCCCTGCGTCAGCCGCGCATTTCTCTCTACGGGATCAACCCGTTGTTTCAATCACGTTTTGCCCGCGCCGCCCGATCAGTGCGCACCACCGTCCCCGCAGCCCGCTTCGTCAGGTCCACCGCAGGAGCGTTCCCAAAGATCCTCATTGCCCGCACCTGTCACAGGTTCGTCAATCAGGGGTGGATAGCCCTGTGCGAGGATGTCGCGCAGTTCGATCAGGGAAAGGGTGAAGATGCGGCTGACCGATACCGAAGGGTCCAGCACGCCGTTCCATGTGTCGCGGCTGTCGAAGCTGACGCTGGTGCAGGCAGCCGGGCTGCCGATGAGGCAACCGTTGATCCTCGATCCCAAGGCATAGCCGCCGTTGACCGCAACCAGCGGGATCGTTTCCAGGCCCTGCGCGAACGCCTCCGTCGAGAGGGCCAGACGCCCGTTGATGGCGATCTGCAAAGCTGGACCCTGCGAACCGATCACCAGATTATTGGCCGTGAATCCGCGCCGGTCCGGGACCGCTACGGAGAGGCCGCTATTCTGGATGAAGAAGGCCTGGGACGCATTGGCCCGGATTGTTCCCGCACGCAGGATGCCGGCGTCGTCGACCGGTCCGTCATTCTGCGCCAGACGCAAATCCCTGGCGGTGATCGATCCTGCGGAACCGATGTCCGCTATGGCCGACAGAGATGCCGCCATGATGATTGGGCTGTCGAGCGTCAGCACGCCGCCCAGTGCGCCATTGCCGTCGCTGATGTCGATCAGGCCGGCGCCGGCTATGATTTCCAGCCGTCGGCCTGCCGTGAGGGCCAGCCCTCCTTGCCCTGATCGCCCGGTCAGCCGCACCGCGCCCTGGACGCGCAGATGCCCGCTGGTGCCGATCGTCAGCATCCCGCCGCTCGCCAGATTGGCCGCGCCCAGTGTCAGGTCCTGCACGATGATGTCCGGCGATCCCGCAACGCTGCGCGCCGGGGCATTGAAGGCGATCTGCGTCGCCGTTACCCGCGCCAGTTCCGCCGCTGACAGGCTGTAGGTTCCGGCGACGTCATTTCCGCCAATATAGGCCGGCTGCTGCAGGTTGATGGCATTGAAGACGACCTGGCTCGTTCCGTTCACGCTGCCGAGTTGGGCCGAACCGCCCAGGACAATGTCGCGCGATCCGATCGTAATCGTCCGAGCGGATGCGGAACCGGTCAGCGTCAGCAGGCCCCCGCCGTTCAACAGGATGTCGCCCGCCAGCGATATCACATCACCGAAAATTGCCGAACTAGCAGCCGTGGCCGTCAGCGAATCTCCGGCAGAAAGTCTGGTCGCATTGATCGATCCGCCGGAGAGGGTCATGCCGGTGGCAGCACTGGCGTCGGCGATGGACAGAGCGCCGCCCGCATTCAGCAGCAGCGTTCCTGTCGATGCCGTCGCCTGCGCTATCGTCATGCCGCCCGTCGCGCCAAGGCTGACCGCGCCGCCACTCGCGGTGATCGGACCCGCCGATGCGATATCGCTGACCACCAGGCTGCCGGCGCCCGCATCCAACAGGCTCTGACCGCCAGCAACCAGGCTGGCGGCGTTGATCCCCTGCGCGGACAGCGTCAGATTTCCGCCAGCGGTCAGCACGCTGCCGGCGGCGAGATTGACATTGCCCGCCGCGCTGAGGATCGTCAGATCGTTGACCGCGCGCAGACTGCCCGCCGAGGACATGGTGATGTTGCCCGGCGCGGTGAAAAGGATGCTGTCCGCAAAAATGCTGTCGCTGCCCTGCGGCCGCCCGACATGGCTGAAATCGATGCGTGTTCCCGACACGCCCGTCAGCGCACCGGTCACCATGATATCGCCAGCCCCAGCGAAAGCGAAGGAGAGTGGCCCGTCGCTCACGAAGTCGGCATTGCCACCGATCCGCACAATGTTGGTTGCGCCCACGGAAACGCCCGAAAAGCCGGCGGTCGGGATGCCGAGACTGGCAAGCCGGACCGATCCAGTGACCCTCAGTCCACCATTGGTGGCCGTGCTGCCGTCGGTCAGGCTGACGAGACCGCTCGCGTCTCCACTCGCGCTCATCAACAATGCGTCGATCAACCGCTGCGCGCCCGGTGACAGCAAGCCGCCGTCACGATTGGCAAAGCTGGCGGTGCCGCCGCTACCCAGGCCGGCCGCCCCCCCGGCGGAGGCGCCGCCCGGCGCTTCGCCGCCGAATCCGCCCAGCCCCCCCTGTCCGTCCGCGTGCAAGGTCATGCCGCCGAGCACATAATCGCCATTGCTGGAATCGAACGCCGCAAGGCCGCCCGCGCCGTTTCCACCGTTGCCGCCCAGGCCGCCGGACAGGCCCGCATTGCTGCCCACGCTGCCATCGGCGCCCAGCCCGCCCTGGCCATTTGCGGTGATGCTGTAAGCGGGCATTTGAGGCAGGGCGCCGCCCAGCACAATGCGTGCATCCGCAATCCGTAATGTCGCCGAGCCAGCCAGGCCATTGCCGCCCGCTCCGCCATTGCCGCCGACCGGCCCGGCCGTGCCAAGAGCGCCATCGCCGCCCGTCGCATCGCCGCTGATGCGCAGCGCCAATCCGGTTGTCGCCGTCGCGCCGGAGCCAAGCGCGAACAAGGCCGCGCCGCCGGTCGCATTGCCGCCGTCCGCCCCCAAAAGACCCGCGCCGCTGCGCACGCCGCTTTGGCCGCCAGCCCCGCCGATCGCTTCCGCCAGCACGCCGATGTCGCCGGCATCCAGCAGGGTCGAGGCTCCGGTCAGGCCGAGCGACGCGCTTCCGCCGAATGCATCGCCGCCGCGCCCGCCGCTGCCATCATAGCCCGTGCCGCCTGTACCGCCCAGACCGGCAGCGGTGACGCGCAGCGTCCCGCTCACTGTCGTCGCGCCGAATGAGAGGCCGAGTGTCGCGGCGCCGCCCATTCCGATGCCACCCGCGCCGCCGGTCCCGCCACCGCCGCCCATGCTGCCGATGCCGTCGGCACTGACGGTCAGGTTCGCGAAAAGGGGATCGACGTCGACCAGCATCGCGGCGCTGCCGCCAGTTCCCCGGCCACCCGCACCGCCGCCCGTAGTGCCGTAGAAGAAAATCGGGTTGCCATTATTGTCGAAGCTGCTGAAGCCGCTATTGCCCGCCTGACCGCCAATCCCGTCGGCATCGACGGTGACAGCGCCAATGGCATGGCCTTCGTTCAGATAGGAAAAAGCTGCCGTGCCGCCCAGCCCGTCGCCGGCCGCCGCGCCGGGTCCGTCGCTGCCATTATTGCCGCCTGCGCCGCCCATGCCCTCCGCCGAGATCAGCAGCGACGGCGCGGTCAGCACGCCGCCCGCCAGCGTCACGTCCGCCGTCCCGCCCGTGCCAAGACCGCCTGCGCCGGCGCGATAAAATCCGGCGCCGTCGGCGCCGGTTTCCGCGCCATCGCCACCCTTGCCCGTTGCGCGGACGATAGCCGCGCCCGTGATCGTGACGGCCCCACTGCTTCCCGCAGCCAACAACAACCCGGCAGTACCGCCCGTGCCGGTTCCGCCATCCGCGCCGTCGGCCTGAAAGACCGGATAGCCCATGCCGCCGGCGCCGCCCGCATCGATGGCAAGTGTCGTCAGTCCCAGCGTCCCGCCGCGCGATTGCAGCGCAGCGTTGCCGCCAAGGCCCGCCCCCGCGATCGCCGCGGCTGATGATGGACTATTCGCACCGTCCGCCTCCCCGCCGGTGCCCTGCGCACCCAGCAACAGCGTGCCGAGAGTGGCCGCGCCGCCCGCGATGAGAAAATCTGCGGTGCCGCCCTGGCCATTGCCTGCACGGAAGGATGTTGTGCCGCCGCCCTCGCATGCTGGGCAGTTTTCGCCGGCGGCGCCGCCAGAGCCGTTGGCCCTCGCATCCACCAGATCGGCCGTCAGGCTGCCCGCCAATATGTTGACGTTGATCGCACCGCCCGTGCCATTGCCGGCATCGCCGCCGTTGAACGTTATGCCATCGATCGGGGGCGCCGATGCACCCTCGGCCGACAGATAGAGGTTGCCGAAGCGAAGAGCGCCGTCACCCGCCGAGCCGACCCGGTTTTCCACAAGGATGCTGCCACCCAGCCCGTCGCCGCCGCGACCCGCGACGCCGTCGGAAGCTGCGCTGCTGCCGACCCCATTGGCTTGCAGCGTCATGTCGCCCAGCGCCGAAAAGTCGCCATCGCTGGCATAGAGCAGGACCGATCCGCCCGTGCCGTTCGATCCGTTCGCGCCCGATGCGCCCGCGCCATTGGCAGAGATGCGGCACGAATAGTTGGGACAGTCGCTGAGCGAGAAGCTGCCCCGCTGCCCGCTCGATGCACTGGCGAACAGGGCCACATTTCCACCCGTCCCGC
>Ga0307408_100000544_pt1 | contig 32442 bp, 10 predicted proteins | sample 322Cmetagenome_FD_202116 | JGI IMG/M metagenome (GOLD analysis project Ga0307408, IMG submission 202116) | Maize rhizosphere microbial communities from greenhouse at UC Davis, California, United States - 322HYB-C-3 | ecosystem: Host-associated > Plants > Roots > Rhizosphere > Soil | place...
AAAATATTGCCTTGAATATGCGCAAATCAACCTAAGCGATGTTAACTATGTTGTGTATTATGAAAAGCCCTTTTTGAAGTTTGAGCGATTGCTGGAAACGCATTTGGCATTCGCCCCTACAGGCATCAGGTCGTTTTTAAAAGCCATGCCTTTGTGGTTAAAGCAAAAGCTTTATTTTAAGCGGATGCTGATAAAGGGCCTGCAAGTTATTGACCCCAACTGGAAATACGATAACAAAAACCTGCTTTTTACTGAGCATCACCAATCACATGCGGCATCGGCGTTTTATCCTTCGCCGTTTGAGAAAGCCATTATTTTAACGGTCGATGGCGTTGGTGAGTGGGCCACAACATCGGTTAGCAGGGGCGAAGGCAGTTCCATCCAGCCATTGCAGCATATCAATTTTCCGCATTCCATTGGCCTGCTGTATTCGGCTTTTACGTATTATTTAGGCTTTAAGGTGAATTGCGACGAATATAAGGTAATGGGCCTGGCACCCTACGGCAATGCTGTTTATACCGGGCAGATATTGCAAAACCTCATCGATGTAAAGCCTGATGGTTCGTTCAGGCTGAATATGAAGTACTTTAACTATGCTACCGGCTTAACAATGACGGCTGGCCGCTTCGATCGCCTTTTCAACCACCCAGCCCGCCAACCAGGCAGTGAATTGACACCCTTCCATATGGACATAGCGGCATCCATTCAGAAAGTAACAGAACTTATAATGTTAAAACTGTCCACCTGTTTACATGAGCGGTATGGCGAGGAGAACCTATGCCTTGCCGGTGGTGTTGCACTTAACTGCGTAGTGAACGGCAAAATACTCAAGCAATCAGGCTTTAAAAATATATGGATACAGCCCGCAGCGGGTGATGCAGGCGGCGCTTTAGGGGCCGCGTTAGCGGTTTATTATGAGCATTTGCAGCAGGAAAGGATAATTGACACCAATGATAGCATGCATAATGCCCTGCTTGGCCCTGAGTTTACTACGGGTGAGATTCAACGGGCACTAAACAAGCACAGCCTGCAATACCAGCAGCTTGCGGGTACCGCCCTGCATCAAACTATCGCAGCAGAAATTGCTGCCGGTAAGGTAATAGGTTATTTTAACGGTCGGATGGAGTTTGGCCCACGTGCACTGGGTGCCCGCAGTATCATTGCCGATCCACGCAGCGAAACAATGCAATCCGTACTGAATAAGAAAATAAAGTTCCGCGAATCGTTCAGGCCATTTGCTCCTGCAGTGATGGAGGAATACACATCTGAATACTTCGATCTCAACACCACTAGCCCGTACATGTTATTGGTGGCACAGGTAAAGCCTGAAAAACGCACGAACACCAGGGATAGTGGCAATGGAGATGCGATGGCCAGAATCAATCAGGTGCGCTCCGTTATCCCAGCCGTAACCCACCTCGACTACTCCGCCCGGCTCCAAACCGTAAACGAACAACTCCACCCTGATTTCTATCATCTCATCAATGAATTTTATAAATTAACTGGCTGTCCTATGCTCATCAACACCTCATTCAACCGAATGGATGAACCTATAGTATGCACTCCTGAAGACGCCATACAATGTTTTCTAAATACCGGCCTCGATGTGCTGGTAATGGAAGGTTTTTTGGTGAGGAAGTTTGTATAGAATGAAGTAGCAATATTTTTTTGCGTTATTTTTTTTGATAAGTTTTAGGTGGATATACTGCTGATATTTATTAGCGAAACTCTTTAAACAGGCTGTAAATTAAATGTCGACGTTACAGTTACTATTTAAATTTCGATCTGATTACAAACAGAAAGACCCCGGAATTTCTTCCAGGGCCTTATCAACCAATCTAACCAATTAAAACATTAATACCCTGGATTTTGTACCAGATTATTGTTTTTCTCTATTTCTGTTCTTGGAATAGGGAATATTGTACGGCTCGGATTGTTGGTAGCGGCATGTGATAACCATGACTTTTTAGTGAATGCGCCAAATCTGATCATATCAGTGCGTCTATGCCCTTCCTGGTTAAACTCCCAGGCCAACTCATCTAAAAATCTTCCATATTGAATATCAGCGCCACCTTCAGTGCTGAATTGATTATTAACCGCATCCTTTAGACCGTAAGCATACGAGCTTCCTTGTTGTAACTGAGCTCCTGTAACAACTGCTTTAGAAGGATCTGTGAAGTTCCTTTGTCTAACCTCCGTAACGATAACTGCTGCCGCGTCAGGCTGGCCAGTGCGAAGAAGACATTCAGCTTTCATCATTAATATGTCTGCATAACGGAAAACAGGGTAATCATTGCTTAAAACGTTTGTTGAACCCATTTTAATTTCAAATTTACCCAGACGTAAACCATGAACAGATTCCCCTTTATCAATTCCGGGCAATTCATTAATAAAGTTTAATGGTTTATCTTTAAAATCTCCCTGACCAACATACAACATTTGACCGGTTGACGTGTATTGCTGGCCTTTTATCCAATTATTTTGATAGCGGGCATCGCTTTCATCAAATGAGCTGATAAATTGGGGGATTGCACACATACCTCCCCAAGGTGACATTTTAAGATTGTAGGTTGCCTGATTTTCTGGTTGCAGGGTTTGCATATGAAAGTCGAAAGCATTCCAATTATTAGTATAATCTTCATCCAGAGGCAAAGCAAATATTATTTCTTTTGAATTCTGGTTTTCGGTTACAAAAACATTTTTCTGGGAAGATTCTAATTTATACCCTGCCCCTGAATTGATAACCGCATCGCAAGCAGCAATACATTCAGCCCATCTCGGAGTTCCGGTGTATACTTGGGCGTTAAGATACATTTTAGCAAGTAATGTATATGCAGCCCATTTATTAAACTTGCCATAAGTAGTTATATCATTTGCAGAACTTAACAGAGGTATATTATCGGTAATCTCCTTTACTATAAAATTAAATACTTCTAACCGGCTATTTTGCTCAGGTAAGAACCCTAAAGGCACATCAAATTTTGTAACAATAGGAACATTCCCGTAGAAATCGCACAAGATAGCATAGTAAGAAGCTCTTACAACTTTCAATTCAGCCAAGGTTGCTTCTTTACCCTCTGCAATTTCAATACGGCCTGTTTCTATATCAGAAATGATCCTGTTGCAATTTGCGATGCCTTTATATGTCCTGAGCCAGGTTTGTCTAACTACATCATCATCTGTGGTCCAGGTATGTTTCTGTATCCTTTGGTAAACTCCATCATCAAACCAACCATTGGGGCGTTTAGGGATAACAATCTGATCGCCAGAAAGCTCCTGCGCTCTCCATAGTCCGTTCCAGTCAAGCAATATCAACCGCCATTGGGTGTATCCCGCACCTATCAACGCAGGCAAATCACTTTTGGAGGGTTTAAAATTGTTTGTTATAATCTTGTCGTAATGTGTATCTTTTAACTTATCACAAGCAGTTATGCCTAATACAGAAACAAAGGCTGTAATAACTAAATAATTTTTTTTGAGCTTTTTCATTTCTTCTCGATTTTGTCTTTAAAAATTCAGATTCACTCCCATAGTAAAAGAACGGGTGCTTGGATACTTATCACGACCGTCTATACCTGGATCCAAACCCAACCGGCTCACTTCCGGGTCCAAACCTTTATATTTTGTAATAGTTAAAGTGTTTAGCGAGGATAAATAGATACGCGCACCCTTTATATAGCTACTTTTAAACTTATTAAAATTATATCCGAACGTAATGTTATCTACTTTCCAGAAATCACCATCTTCTACATAATAGCTGTTGTACTCAAGTGCCGGCACATTCAATACCGCCTTTCCAAAAACAGGAGTATAAGCAGATTTCAAGGTGTTAAAATTTTGAATGGCAGGGTTTTCCATATACATTCTCTGGAAGTTGAGGATCTGGTAGCCAAACGCACCTCTCATTGTGATATTTAAATCGAAGTTTTTATAAGAGAAACTGTTATTCCATCCTCCGTACCATTTTGGCAGTCCGTTACCAATTACTTTTTTGTCTTCAAAGCTATGGGCAAAATTGTCGTAACTAACAGGTTGTCCATCTCTGCCTTCATAAATCCATTTACCATTATTATCTATGTCAATTACTTTATATCCATAGAAATTGCCGATTTTGCCGCCTATAGTTGTACTATGTGTAAAGGTTGTAATCGGTGGCCCGGTCCATCCTGTTTCGAAATGGTTTGAGGTAGTCTTATAAAGTTGGTTTGATAAACTAACTAATTTGTTTTTGTTAGTCGAGAAATTAAAACTTGTATTCCATACCAGTTTTTTTGATTTTACCGGTACAAAATTTAACATCAGCTCTAATCCTTTATTTTCCATCTTACCCACGTTGGCCCATGTGAAATCAACTACATTTGGTGGGGTTGATGGCACTTGAAACCTATATAGCAGACGGTTAATCTGACGGTTATAAAGGTCTGCATTACCACTTATTCTGCCTTTTAATAAGCTAAAATCGAGTCCCAGGTTAGTTTCGTGTTTTTCCTCCCAACGTATAAATGGATTTTGATTTTGATCAGGCTCTATGGTTTTTGTCCACATACCGTTTGAGTAAACATACTCTCCGTATTTTAACAATTGAGTAGCAAGGAATTGCTCCCTAGGCTGACTTCCAGTTATACCATAACCGAGGCGTAGTTTTATATCGTCAAACAACTCCTGGTTTTTCATAAAGTTCTCTTTGGTAATTCTCCACCCTCCAGAAAGACCCCAAAAATTGCCATATGGATGATTGGCACCGTACAACTGGCTGGCCCCCTCTCTTCTTAAACTTGCCAGTAGCAGATATTTGTCTTTATAACTATAATTCAGCCTTCCGAAATAACTAATCAGATTCGTTTCAGATTTGTAACTGCCAAGAGTAGCTCTAGCATTTTTTATTCCTTCGCCTAACCCCAGATTATTGTACCCGAAAATATCAGTGGGAAAGTTCTGATTAGAAGCGTCCATGCCTGTAGTAACGTTTTCTTGGTAACCATAACCTGCTAAAGCAACAACGCGGTGGTTTTTTATAGTTTTAGAGTACTCTGCTGTCCATTCTGTTAACCGATCAATAGACAACCTGGAGCCGACTGAGGCATATCCATTTAATCCATTTTTGATATTAGAAATATGTTCTTTTGTTTCTGAATACCCATCATTTCCATTAAACCTGGAGTAAGAAAAAAGAGCTGATAATTTTAAATCACGAACAGGTTTATAGCTTATGGTAGCATTTAACCTTGAGTTTACATTTTTTGACTCACCATCACCTTCCTCTAGATAGGCCAAAGGATTTTCGTAATCAAAGTTCCCTGTTTGTTCATAAAAGCCGCCGCTTGAATTATATATCGGCTCTGTTGGATTGCGGATTACAGATTGTCTGTAAATCCAGCCATTAAAGCTTCCACCTCCTGTAACTTTTGTATAATTATTAGTTTGATTAAGTAGTCCAAAATTAAACTTTAACTTATTATCAAACATATTATGGTTCACATCGATCTTTCCGGTAAATGTTTTATTGTCGCTCTTTCTAAAAATACCTTCAAGCGCACGATAATTTGCAGATACAAGGTAATTAGTTGTGTTATTGCCACCTCTCATAGTGAGGTTATGAACCTGGGTTAAGGGTGTACGTGTGGTTTCCTTTAACCAATCGGTACTGCTCCCGTTATCCCATGAAGCATTTCTTATTCCGGCCGCAATCTGATCGCGGTAGTCTTGCGCAGTAAGCATGTCCAGTTTTTTTGAAATAACCTGCGTACTTGCATAACCGCTATAATCTACCGAGTTAGAAATATTTCCATTTGCTCTTTTGGTAGTTATAATGATTACGCCGTTAGAGCCCCTAACCCCATAAATTGCAGCAGCTGAACCATCTTTCAAAACATCAATAGCTTCTATGTCTTCAGGAGCTACTGTTTTAAGATCCCCGGGAACTCCGTCAATTAAAACTAAAGGGCTTGAATTTGCTCCAAACAAAGTAGTATTTCCACGTAGTAAAATTTGAGTACCATCAGTTGGATTACCACTTGGTGAGCCTATAGTTAAGCCAGCTACTTTACCCTGTAATAACTGTCCTGCATCTAATACCGGTCCTTTTACAAACTCTTTTGCTTTTACAGAAGCTACAGCACTGGTTACGTCAGCTCTTTTCTGGGTTCCATAACCAATAACCACAACCTCCTGTAAATTTGATGCATTTTCTACCAAAACCACATTAATAACTGTTTTATTTTCTACAGCGATTTCCTGGCTTTGGAACCCAATAAATGAAAAGACAAGCACTGGATTTTCTCCACTTACAGTCAAAACATAATTTCCCTGCACATCAGTTATAGTGCTCTTATTGGCCCCTTTTTGCTTTACACTTACACCGGGCAAGCCTGCTCCTTTGTTATCTGTTACCTTTCCCTTAACGGTGATGTCTACTATACTTTGTGAAATTTTCGTTTCTGATGCACTCTGTTTTTTTAAACTGCCGGCAACAAGCAACTGGGTACTTAATACTAAAAGAAAAATAATCTGGAAACTTACCCTAATTGCTCGTCGAGCATACGGGGTACATTCGGTATATTTTTTCATACCTTGATTTGTTTTTGTTAATAAATTGGTCATTTGTTTCTAAAACTCTATAGATCAACCAAATAACTGGCGTTAAAAAGCTAATCTTTTAACCGGTAATATTCTGCCATACCAGTTTCTTCTTCATACTTTATGTCATATAACTAGGGTTAGTTAATAATTGGTTTTCTATTTAAATAATAATTCCTTGCTTCCTTTGTAGGAATCTTTTATCTAAGAGACTGCATTATTTCTACAGTCCCTTATTTCTATTTTTCCTCAAAGTTTAATTCACCATTCCGGTTACTTCAATCTCCTTAAGCATCGCTTTAGAGGCATCCATAAACGTTATCTTAACAAAACGTCCTTCCTTGCGATCAACCTTTATCGTTTCAAACAGCTGCAGGTTTTGATTATCTGTAAAATCAGCTATCAGTTTCCAGTCCTTCTTATCTTCACTGATTTCAACCTTGTATTTATAAATATCTTCCTTCGGGAATTTAATGTTGATTTCAGAAAGTACAAGCTTCTTTTCGGTGTCTAACATCCATGAAGGGACGGTGTCACTAGCTAAAGGTTGCCACCAGGTATCACTGTTCCCATCTGCGCCATAGCCTGCCGGATGATCTTTAAGGGAAGTACTGGCAAAAGCAGGGTTATAGCGCCCGAACTTTTGATCGCCACCAGCTTGTTGCATTTTTTTGTCGAATCTCTGATATGGCCTGTTTTTAACTTTCGCAGTTACCCCATCACGATACGGGAACTCCCCCGTAAACCTAACTTTTATGTCACTTGAAGGAAGGCCCGGAGAAGTAGCCCTGATGGTAGTTTCACCAGCATACCATGATCTGATTTCAATAGAAGCCTTACCATCAATAATGCTAATGTCTGAGCCCTTTTCGAAAGTTATAGAATTTCCGGTTGGAAACTCTCCTGGCCCGGATACAACTGCCAGCTGAACCGGCGGAGTATTACTTAAAGCCTTACCTTTATCATCAACCACTGTAACCAACAATTTTATATCTTCAGTTCCATCAGAACTTGCCAGAACCCTATCTGCTTCGAGCTTTAAGCCTGCAGGTGTACCTTGTTGTGGCCATTCTGGTGGTGCGGTTGCTGTATACTCGTTGCGGTACCAATACCAGGCTCTTTTCGGAATCCGGAAATAATCCACAATACCCATCTTCCCTAACGACGAACCGGCAATAGAGCCATGATCGAAACCGCACCATATTGCCTGGCCGCTTCTCCAATCATGTACCGGCTTGCCATTGTCCTTCCCCAGGTCGCCAAAACCTGGTTCATATTTTCCTGGCCTGTCTGCAGTTGTGCTTCCATACTCAGATACTACAGTTGGAACGCCAGGATTCTGGAATACTGAAATAGAAGCACCATCACCATTATAGCCTGCTACATCACCCAAAAGATCTATACGCGTTTCATCTAATGGCCTTTGTGCTCCACCAATAGCCGCCGCCCTGCTTGGATCAAGTTGGTGTGCCAGCTCAACCGTTTTTTTCAATAGTTCTCTCATGGGAGCTATAGTTGAGGGATGAGTAAAAAATGGCTCATTAGACATGCTCCAAACTATTACGGACGGATTATTTCTAAATATCCTGATCATTTCCCTCAATTGCTGTAGCACGCTTGCGTCAAACCCTGCACGGTCTTCTTCCCTGGTTGGGTAAGCACTGGAATTCCAATAGCCTTCGGGAATAAATCCACCAATTCCCCAAAAAGCATTTTCGGACCAAAACAACATGCCCTCCTTATCGCAAGCTTCTGCAAAAGCTGGATCATGTGGATAATGGGAGCCCCTGATAAAGTTAAAACCAGCTTCCTTTATCATTTTAACATCCCGCAGGAAGCCTGAATTACTAACCGCATCACCCCAGCCTGCATGATCTTGGTGCACGTTAGCACCCAAAAGATAAAGCCTCTCGCCATTGAGAAAAAATCCCTTGTCTGCGGTCCACACTATTGATCGTATTCCGAAATTGGTTTCATATCTGTCCAATCGCTTATTGCCATCATAGAGCGTACTTACAGCCTTATATAAGTGCGGATGATCTGGATGCCATAGTGCCGGATTTTCTAACTTCGGTACAACCTGATTCACAACTGCGGTTTGTCCGGATTTGACAAGCTGCTTTGACGAAAGCGAAGCAACTACCTTTCCGGTTGGAGAAATAATATCTGTTTTTAATACGATAGAACGAGACTTCCCATCATTATTTTCAACCTCTGTTGCAATATTTACCGTTGCCTCTTTTACACTAACTTTGGGCGTAGTTATAGAAGTTCCATACCATGCAACATGCACCGGATCTGTAATAACAAGATAGACATCCCGGTACAATCCTCCCGAAAAAACATGTTCACCCGCCCTGGGCGCCAATCGTGGGTTCCAGATATTGTTCAAACGAACCGCAATTGAATTTTTTCCTTGCCTGGCATACTTTGTAATATCAATAGAAAACCCGGTGTAGCCCCCATTGTGACTACCCACCTTTTTATCATTTACAAATATTTCAGCATCTTGAAAAGCCCCTTCAAACTCAATATTTATTCTCTTACCCAAATAAGCCGCAGGAATATTGAACTTCTTCCTATACCATCCGTATCCGACGTAGAAATCTGGCGACATAAAGTAAGGTATGCTAAATGAATGCGGCAAGCCCACATTTTCCCAATCCGAATCGTTAAATGCGGTAGCTTCCGCACCTCTTTGATCTCCTAACTTAAATTTCCAATCTCGATTAAAATTAAGTTGGGATCGTACCGTTTGAGCAATTCCTTGTCCAATATGCAGAAGAAATAAAAAAATAAAAACGTTAAGAGTTTTTTTCATATAGTGCGTAAGTGAATATTTTAGCTTCAAATTATTTGAATTAGGAAAGCCTCTGATTGAATTGTGAAATCATTCTGTGACAGAATTAAGCAACTCTTAATTTACTTTTTAAAACATGAAGGTTCCTCAAAGTCTGGGTTGCCCGATACATCTGGTTAGCCACGGATTGGTACGTAAGGCCGGTTAACTTTACAATGTCTTTACTGTTAAGGCTTTCGTAAAATCTCAACTGCATAATTTCCCTCTGCCGCCTTGGTAACTGTTTTAACGCTGCCTCAACAATTTTTTTTCGCCGTAAAATTGTTTCTCGCTCAGTAATTGTATCCTCAATCGAGGTTTGGACAGGTTCACGAAACTTCGAGACTTCCATCGGTTCAAACTTCACCTGCATTGCCTCAGAAGTTCTGATGCGTGATAAACACATTGAGCGGGCCGCCATGAAAAAGTATCCCGCAACATTGTCCACATTTCCAATAGCTTCCTTCCTTAACCATAGTTTTATAAAGGTATCCTGTAAAATATCCTCGGTCAGTTCCTCATTCTTTACCATACGTTTAGCCGAAGAGTACATTTTCGAATAGAGCTTTTTATGAATTGCCGAGAATGCTTTATGATCACCAGTACAGGCTTTATCCCAAAGCATAGATAATTCCTTTGATTGAATAGACATCGTGATTTATCATAATTGGTTAAACAATTCCCCCTTTGTTCCCTAAGCCCAGAATTTATAATACCTGGATTATATTCTTTCGAAGAGTATTACAAAGTTGGATGAATGAAGCAGGATACTAGTGGGGTAAAATGATATTAAAAAAGGGGGATATGTAAAAAAAGGCGTCTTTAGCTCGATTTGATACACGTTTCTACGTAAACTCACATAAATGACCAAAAGCAAAATTTGACGGTACCTGTCATTTCAAAGGGGGATTTTTTTTCAAACACGTAAAGCGAAAATGACAAAACACCATAGATTTCCCACAGCGACGCAAAGGAGTCGCAAAGACGCAATAATGCGGCTTCGTAACACTTCAGCTTTGCGCGACAATTCTATGTCATGGGGAGTTTTCCATTTTTTCTATACTATACCGCTAAAAGAGTTGAAAAAGTCCACTTATCACTGATGTATCTCCATGTTTTCTAACGTTAAACCCAAATAAATCTGGATGAGTATTAATAAATTTGCAAATACTCATTATATTTTTGATACTGTTCTGACCGCTCGATATGAGATTTCTTATTACTTCTTTTCTCTTCATTTTTTGTCTGAGGATCGGCATTGCGTCTGATTCTGTCAGCGTACGGTACTTAGGTATAGATAATGGCTTATCCAATAACTTAGTAAGGTGTATATATCAAGATCATAACGGCTTCATGTGGTTTGGTACTTACGACGGACTGAACAGGTATGATGGAACTTCATTTCGGATTTTCCGCAATATAATTGGTGATACAACTTCACTTTTAGATAATCACATTTTCAGCATTGATTCTGACTACGACAATAATATTTGGGTGGGGGGACCGAGGGGAGTAAGTATTTATAATGCCTCTAAGTCACATTTTACAATTCCCTTTTTCAGAAAAAACCATAACAATAAAACCATTCCATTAAGAGATGAAGTTTTAACCATAAAAAAAGTACACGATTTCGTATTGGTCGGCACTGCTTCCTCGGGACTTATTGTTTTTTCAAAAAACAGTAGGATTGGCCAACAGATCTCTTTTCTCGGAATTAAAGATGCTAATTACCGTGTCTCCAATATAGAGTACGATTCGTTACACGATAATATATGGATTTTCGTAAATGGTGTGGGGCTATGTAAGTATGATTTGAAGAAGAGAAAAATCATGCCAATAGCTACGAGTCAAACGCTTTGCCAAAAGATATTTATAAAACGCAATGGCGAAGTGTTTATCGGAAATATTGACGGTGTTTATAAGCTTGAAAAAAATACGCTGAGAACTTATGATTTAATTCCAGGGATGAGTGTTAGGGATATCGTTGAAGATGATCAAAAGGGTTTATGGATAGCCTCTGACGGAAATGGATTGTGGCATCTACCACCCAACGCAAGCAAGGCAATCCGCTTTTCACCTAAAGACGGATCAATAAACAGTAATTCCATATATGATATCTATCTTGATAAAGACGGAAGGAAATGGATAGGCACGTTAAGAGGTGGGATCAATATACTTGAAGAAAAAAAGAGCCTTTTTAAAACCATTTACTTTAATACCAGCCGATCAAAAGAAGAAAACAATTTTATCCTATCTTTTTGTGAGGATACCCAATCTAACCTGTGGATCGGGACAGATGGAGCTGGATTACGCTATTGGAACAAATCATCTAATAGTTCTACCACTTATGTTCATTCCAACAACCCAAACTCCATCAGCAGTAACTTTGTCACGTCCATCAAACAAGACAGTCAAAATGATCTTTGGATAGCTACATGGTTTGGTGGGATTAACCGCTTAAACAGGGCCAATAATACTTTTAAACGGTATACCTGCTACAATCCGTACAAAAAACTGGTTGAAAACAATGTCTGGTCTATTTACGAAGACAGGCAAAAACGCTTATGGGCCAGTTGTTCGTCAGGTGGCCTTTATATCTATAACAGGGCTTTAGACAGGTTTGAGCTCTTCGATAAATCGCTTGTCGTTTTTCAAATACTTGCTGAAGATGGAGAGGGAAAGCTATGGGGAGGGAGTTCTGATGCCATTGTATTGATAGACCCTGCCACGAAAGAACATAAGACTTTTACCATAGGGTTTTCGATAACAAGCGTGCAGGAAGATAAAAATCATATTTTGTGGATAGGCACTGAGGGCGGGGGATTAATAAAATTCGATAGCACTACCCAAGCCTTTACCAGGATTACCACAACTAACGGACTACCAAGCAACGTTGTATTGAGAATTCTGAAAGATAAAGCAGGAAATCTTTGGTTAAGTACCTATAACGGCCTTTGCAGATACAACCCAACTTTAAACACTTTTAGAAATTTTACCCGATCTGACGGACTTCTGAGTAATCAGTTTAATTACAATGCTGCGCTGATTTCTAAGAGTGGGGAATTCCTGTTTGGGGGAATAAAAGGCTTTATTATGTTTTTTCCTGATAAAATTATCGACAAAAAGACCAGCCCCAAACTGTTTCTAACCGGATTAAAAATCGATAATGTTCCAGTTGAAGAAAACGACACCTATGTAACAGAAAGGAACAAAGACATTGTAACAAGTATTACAGTGCCCTTTGATAAAGCAACACTTTCTCTTGATTTTATTGCATTAGAATATTCAGCAAAAGACCACCGTCAGTTTGCTTATTACCTGAAACAGTGGGACAAAGACTGGACTATAGTTAACAACAGCAGCATTGCAAACTATAGTCGCCTTCGCGAGGGCAAATACACTTTTTACGTCAAAGTTCTAAATGCAGAAGGAATATGGAGCGCCGAACAGAAATTACTTTCAATTGAAGTTCTTCCCCCATGGTATAGAACCTGGTGGGCTTATCTTCTTTATTTGATCGGCATAATGGGCGCAATCAGTTTATATCTTCGCTATACTAAGTACAAGGAACGTTTGCGTTATGAAGTACGCCTCGCTTTAATCGAGAGGGAAAAGGAAAAGGAGTTAACAGAAAGAAAGATTTCATTTTTCACTCATATTTCTCATGAATTCAGAACACCGCTTACATTAATAATAAGTCCGATAATGGAGCTGGTAGCTGAGACAGTATCAGAAATAAATCGTAAGAAGCTTACAATTATTCAAAGGAATGCCAAGCGCCTGTTGAGTCTTGTAGACCAGCTGCTACTATTTAGAAAGGTAGATTCGATAGAGCAGCAACTAAAAATGGAAAATTTTGACCTGAATGAAGCATGTGATGAGGTCTTTCTATGCTTTACGCAGTTAGCGCTGTCCAAACATATTAATCTACAATTTGAGAAACCAGATAAACCGCATATCGTTCAGGGCGATAAAGAAAAAATCGAGATAATTTTGTTTAACCTTGTTTCGAATGCCCTTAAGTTTACCCCCCGTGGAGGAGAAGTAATAATATCAATTACCGAAACAGCTGAGCATTTAGACATTCTTATTAAAGACAGCGGATGTGGTATTCCAGAAAATGTCGGCAACAGGCTTTTCGAATCATTTTATCAGGCAGATAATACGGAAAAAGCTTCAGAAACAGGATTCGGAATTGGCTTATATGTTTCTCAAAAACTTGCGCAGGCCCATTCCGGCAAGTTGTCTTTTACAAGTACCGAAGGGAAGGGTACAACTTTTACTTTAACCCTGCCCAAAAACAGCGATCAAACAGATTCCTTGTCGGTTGATAAACCTGTGGGAGAGCGGCAAAGCATTGTTAACCGGCTGGTTGAAGACTTGATGGATGATATTGAAATAGATGAGGATGTGAAGGATAATGAGTCCAAAGTTATTGATAAAATAATATCGGGATTGCCGTCAATGCTTATCGTGGATGACAATGCCGAGCTCAGAAATTACATTAAACAGATCTTTATTCAGCAGTTTAATATTTATGAGGCCGATAATGGAGTGTCAGCATATGAAATAATAAGCAAGGAACTTCCTGATATTGTGGTGAGCGATGTGATAATGAAAAAGATGGACGGTATAGAATTGTGCCGTAAAGTAAAGGAGTCGAACACGCTATCTCATATTCCGATAATTTTGTTAACAGCAAGCGGCTCAGAAGAGGCGAAATTGCGAGGTATAGAATGCGGTGCAGAAGATTATATTAAAAAGCCATTCGATAAAGAATTGATCATGGCCCGGGTTCAAAATATTTTAAGAGCCAGAAGAAGGCTTCAACAGTTCTTTTTGAATACGGTTACATTACAACCAACATCTGGCATAGATAAGGACAATAAAGATTTTTTAGAACGCTGCATAAAAATCATTGAAGCTCATCAGGATGATACAGAGTTTACCGTTCAAACTTTTGCTCAGGAAATTGGCATGAGCCATGCCACGTTATACAAGAAAATTAAGTCGATCTCCGGGCTTACAGTAAATGTTTTTATTCGATACCTGCGACTGCGTAAAGCGGCTGATTTACTGATCAATACCAACAAAACCATTTTGGAAGTCACCTACGATACCGGCTTTAATGACATGAAGTATTTTAGGGAGCAGTTTTCCAAATTGTTCGGAATGAAGCCTTCTGAATATGTAAAACGTTATAGAAAGCCCCTGGGAAATAAGATTGGTAAAAAGGATGAATGAGTCCGTTGATTTAAGGATTTTCTTCAGAAAAACGACTTTTATCTAGATAATTGGCTTTTATACTAGGCCTTTTTCAAATTAAGCCCAGTGACAAACTGACCATTATCTGCGGACTAAAGATTCAGACTTTGGTTCTAGCCTGCTTTGATTTTTAAATTAACGAAATCAAATCTAAAAGGAATTTCTCCTGGAAGGAGAGTGCATCATTATTATGTCATCTATCTTATCAGGAAACTCTTTATTGTTTATGATTTAGTTAGAAACATCGTCAGGCACTGATTCTGAATTCAACTGTCACTTTGAATATTCTGGTATTGGAACTTTCTGCCTCAAATTTTCGGATCAAATTGAGATCGAATCTTATCAAAAACATTGAAATTGAACTTTTGAGATATGAATTAAGACAAATGTGAGGGTCGGATAGGGAAACTTAGCAGACCTTTGCTTATTCGCACGACTAGCCAGATCTCTCATAAGCTTACAACAATGAAGATTTTCCCAGGAAATGAAGTAGGATTGGGACATCATTTCAGATAAAAGTCTAAGGCAGAGAGAGGCCTGGTTTCGAAAAAGCACTTAGATAATTATATGAATAAATTTATAACACTATTCCTATTTCTTCCCCTCCTCTCTTTTTCGCAGATAACGATAAGTAATAGGCCGCTAAAGGGATCCGCCTATTTTCCTATAGTCGATAAAACTTCTTCCGCACTCATTATTTACGCCAACACCGAGAACGTTTTAGTTAAAAAATCTACTGAATTTCTGGCTGGCGATATCGAAAGAGTTACGAATATAAAACCCGATATATCTTCTTCCGACAGGGTGGAAAATAAAAACCCGATAATTATTGGAACCGTAGGCAATAATCCTTTGATCAACCAACTGGTAGCGAATAAAAAACTGGATGTTTCTCCTATTATCAACCAATGGGAACGTTTTATTATTCAAACAATTGATAATCCATTTCCCGGAGTTAAACAAGCGCTGGTTATTGTAGGAAGTGACAGACGCGGTGCCGCATATGGCGTATTCACACTGTCAGAAAAAATGGGGGTTTCGCCATGGTATTGGTGGGCCGACGCTCCAGTTAAAAAAAATGAATCTGTTTTTCTGAAAAAAGGACGCTATGTTTCTGATGGCCCCGCTGTAAAGTATCGTGGTATTTTTATTAATGACGAATCACCGGCGTTCAGATACTGGGCCTTTGAGAAATTCGGTGGCATTAATCACAAATGTTATGAGAAAATCTTCGAACTGCTTCTGCGGAATAAAGCTAATTTCTTATGGCCCTCCATGTGGCTGCCAACGATGTTTTATGTAGATGATCCTTTAAATCCGAAGGTGGCTGATGAATTTGGTATAGTAATGTCAACCAGTCACCATGAGCCCATGACGCGGGCGCACAACGAATGGTCACTGTTTAAAGGAGGCGCTTGGAACTACCAAACCAATAAAGAAAAATTACAAAATTTCTGGCGGGGGGGTATCAAACGCATTGGCAATTATGAAAGTGTTGTTACAGTGGGAATGCGTGGTGACGGCGACGAAGGGATGGCGGAAGAGACGGCAGTTGACCTCTTGCAAACTGTTATTAAAGATCAGCGGGCAATAATAGCTGATGTAACCGGGAAACCGGCTGAAAAAACGCCTCAGTTATGGGCAATCTACAAAGAAGTTCAGGATTATTACGATAAAGGTATGAGAGTGGACGACGATATCACCATTTTGTTCAGTGATGACAACTGGGGAAATATACGGTATCTCCCAAAGAAGAAAGATCTTAACCGGGCGGGCGGATATGGCATGTATTATCATTTAGATTATGTGGGTGCTCCAGTATCATACAGATGGCAAAATGTCACCCAAATTGAACGTGTATGGGAACAGATGAAGCTCACTTACGAACATGGCGTAAATACTATCTGGATAGCGAACGTTGGCGATATTAAGCCAATGGAACTTCCTATAAGTTTCTTTATGGATTTTGCCTGGAATCCTAAAGCGATTGAAGCCAATGGATTACCGAATTATTACCAAAAATGGTCGAAACAACAATTTGGAGATTATTATACGAAGGAGATTGCTGAACTGCTTGCGCTTTATACAAAATATATTTCAAGGCGCATACCTGAAATGTTAAAGCCCGACACCTATAGCCTTGAAAATTTCCGTGAGGCCGATAGAGTTATTGAGGAATTTAACACCTTGGTTGAAAAGAGCAAAAAGATCTATCAGCAACTTCCAACAGGTTACAGATCCGCCTTTTATCAATTAGTGCTTTCGCCGATAGAAATGAGTGCCAATCTGAATGAAATGTATGTATCGGCGGGGAAAAACAAGCTGTACGCCAATCAGGGCAGAGCTTCCGCGAATTTGTATGCAGAGAAAGTTAAGGAATTATTTAATAAAGACGCTGAGTTAACCGACCAGTTCCATAAAGATCTTGAGAAAGGCAAATGGAATCATATGATGTCGCAAACACATATGGGTTACACTAGTTGGAATCACCCAAGAACTAATGTGATGCCTCCTGTATCTTATATCCGCCCGGATACCGTTGCCAGGCTTGGTTACATGGTAGAATATGGTCCGGCTCCAGCCTGGGGTGGTTTTAGCGTGGAAGCCGATCTTCTTTTCAGTAATTCCTTTACCGATTTTGATCCTCTCAACAAACAAAGCTATTATGTTGAAATCTTCAATCTTGGAAAGAAAAACCTGAGCTATACGGCTGAAGCTAAGAACGATTGGATAACCCTATCTAAAACTAAAGGGGACATTCAATATGATGAAAAGGTGTATGTTAGCATTGACTGGGATAAGGCTCCGAAAGGAAAAGCTTCCGGTAGTATACTAATAAAAGGAGCAGGCAAAGAATATACTGTTCGTGTTCCTGTTCGAAACAATTTACCGGTAGCTTCTGGTTTTGTAGAAAACAACGGAGTCGTTTCGATGGAAGCCGCTAACTATACCAAAAAAACCGATTCCAAAAACGTTCACTGGACAACGGTTCCCAACCTTGGCCGCACAAGTTCATCAATGATTATTGAACCTGTTACCGCGACCAGACAGACACCTGGAGCGAATACTCCAAGGCTCGAGTATGAATTTACTGTTTTCGACGCGGGAGATTTAAAAGTGGAAGCTTTCCTCTCACCAACGCAGGATTTCAAAAAACAGGACGGCCTGAAATATGCCATTTCTATTGACGATGAAGCCCCCCAAATAATCAATATGAACGAGGGTGAACGCAAACCCGATTACGAATATCCCGACTGGTGGTCTAAATCAGTGGCTGATCATATCAAGATAAAAACCTCTGCTCACAAAGCTGTTAGCTCAGGCAAACACACCTTGAAAATCTGGGCGATGGATCCGGGAATTGTATTTCAAAAATTCGTAATTAACCGTGGCAGGGTAAGGCCCAGTTATCTAGGTCCAATGGAAAGTAATTACATACGTCCTTAACAGGAGATTTTTTAGCCAGCTATTTAAAAAAATTACTGCAATTATAGATACAGAGAACATGTTAGAAAAACTAGTTAAAGGAGCCATATGCCTTATGCTTCTGGGTTTAGCACATTCCATTTTTGCCCAGTCAGCTCAAAAACCGGCTTATTTCACTCCGCCAAATTATATTCAGAACAAGCCAGGTGGCAATGTTTTTAAAATAGCTGAAAATAGTAAAACATCTCAAATCTTTGTAGATCCTTCTGACTGGAAAGGCGTTTTGCGGGCAGCGAACGACCTAGGCGATGATGTGCGAAAAGTTACAGGCACTGCTTCTGCAGTAGTTCAGGATGTAAATTTCAAGAAAGGCGGAATTCTGGTAGGAACAATTGGTAAAAGCCGCATTATCGATCAATTGATAGCTGAAAAAAAATTAGATGTAAGTCAGGTGAAAGGCCAATGGGAAGCCTTTGTCATCCAGGTTGTAAACAACTGCTTGGTAATAGCTGGAAGCGATAAAAGGGGGACTATCTACGGGATATACGATGTTTCTGAAAAAATAGGCGTTTCTCCCTGGTATTGGTGGGCCGACGCGCCTGTAACAAAAAATAGAAATATCTATGTCAAATCGGGCAGGTATATTCAAAGTTCGCCGAAAGTAAAGTACCGGGGGATTTTTATAAACGATGAGCATCCGTCTTTTGCACAGTGGGCAACAAATAAGTTTGGTGGAGTCAACTCAAAAGCTTATTCACATATGTTTGAGCTTTTACTTCGCTTGAAAGCAAATTATCTATGGCCCGCAATGTGGGCTAATGCTTTTAATGAGGATGATCCGATGAGCCCCGCTCTTGCTGATGAATATGGTATAGTTATGGGGACATCGCACCACGAACCAATGATGCGGGCACAGAAAGAATATACCAAACGCAAGAACGAAATTGGTGCCTGGGACTACGTTACCAATGCGGAAAACCTGAAAAAATTCTGGACCGAAGGCCTTGAGCGTAATAAGAACTATGATAACCTTATTACAATGGGCATGCGGGGTGATGGCGACGTGGCGATGGGCAAGGGAGATGATGCTGAGAACATCAAAACCCTGAAACAAGTGGTGGCCGACCAGCGGGACATCATCAAAAAAGTGTATAATAAAGATCCCGAGGAGGTTCCTCAGCTTTGGGCAATATTTACAGAAGTGCAACGGTATTACGATGCCGGCATGAACGTGCCGGATGATGTAACATTACTGTTTTGTGACAATAACTGGGGTTACATAAGGCGCACTGCTCCTGCTAAGGAAATAAAACGTAAAGGCGGTATGGGCTTGTATTACCATATTGATATGAACGGCGGGCCATGGAACGATCGCTGGGTGAACACCACTACCGTACCGAAATTGCGCGAGCAGTTTAACCTGGCCTATCAAAGCGGTATCGACCGTATCTGGATAGTTAACGTGGGCGATCTTAAACCAAAGGAAATGCCTATCGATTTCATTATGCGCTATGCCTGGAACCCTGATGCAATCGCCGCCAATCAAACATTTGAATTCATGGTGAATTGGGGCACTCGTATTTTCGGAAGGGAACACGCCAGAGAAATCGCAGACATTGTTTCAAGGTATTCCAAATACAATTTGATGCGCAAAGCTGAGGTACAAGACCCTAATATTTTCAGCTTTGTTAACTACCGTGAAGCCGAGCGTATACAAAAGCAATGGCGGGAGTTAACTGCGAAAGCAGAAGCACTTGAGAAAAAGATGCCTAAGGAGTCATTGGATGCCTATTATCAACTGGTGCTTTATCCAACCAAGGCATCAGCAGGTGTAGCGGAAATTTACCTGGCGGCGGGACGTAATAACCTTTACGCAAAACAAGGCCGGGTGAGTGCCAACGACTATGCTAAACGCGCCCGCGACCTGTTCGAACTGGATAAGCAGTTGAGCAATCGATACAATGATTCTATTTCGGCTAAGAAATGGAAAAATATGATGAGCGATGTGCATATCGGATATAAGCAATGGTCGATGCCTCGCCAAAACACGCTGCCTGAACTTGCTGAAGTGACACCTTTAGCCGCGCCCTCACTAGGGGTAGCTGTGGAAGGCCGTACAGAGGCGTGGCCTGGTTCTGAAGTAAAAGCGGAACTACCTCAATTTGATGCGCTGGACAAACAACGGTATTATGTTGATATTTTTAACCGCGGAACCGGCTCATTCCATTTCACAGCTAAAGCAGATAAGCCCTGGATCAAACTAAGTACTAATAATGGAAGCGTAGAAAAAGAGCAACGTATTTTTGCAGAAATTGATTGGAAAGCAGTACCCGAAGGTAAAGCCTCAGGTGTGATCGAAATAGTTCAGGGTGACACTAAAATACCTGTATTTGTAAACACCTTGAAGAAGGCAGCACCTGCTATCAAAGAAACTTATTTCGGCGGTTATTCAGGAGAGTTCTCCATTCCAGCGCATAAATTCAACGCTAATGTTCCGGGAAAGGACGCCAAATGGATTGTTCTGCCAGACCTGGGCAAGGCTGAAGCGTGTATGGGCATTTATCCTGTAACCGCACCTGGTACCTCTGCAGATAAAGCACCAAGGTTAGAATACAAGATCTTTTTACCTGAAGCGGGTTTGGCAAAGGTTTTCCTTGGCATTTTACCAACACAAGACGTTAATCCGGCAAGGGGATTAAGAATAGCTGTTGCAATTGACGGAGCTGAGCCTGTTGAATTAGATGCAAGAAAAGGATATCACGACGAGTTTAAAGAGTATACCGCAGCAAACCTCGCCCGGTCGAAAAACTTGAAACCCCTCCCCGCTCCCGGGCCTGATTATGCACTTGTTTCCCGGGGAAAACCTCGCCGGACTGAGGTATTTGACAACCAGCGTTGGATAGATGTCGATTTTAATCTTACTTCTCCAGGTATCCATACTCTTAAAGTGTACATGATCGACCCTGAAGTTGTGCTTGAAAAAATCGTAGTGAATCCGGATAATACGCGGCCCAGCTATTTAGGAGCACCAGCGATCCCACATAATGCTTCAGATTCTTATCAAAGAAAAAAGTAAAGCTTGTACTAATGAAAGTAAAGAACCTTCATAAACGGAACCTTACATAAGGGTAAAGTTGTTTGAAGGTTCATACGTTCATTTACAAATCTGAAAGTCGTTTCCTTTGAATCTCCTAATTCAAATTTGATACTTGCGATAGGAACTTGCGTTCTACTTATTAAATGTCAACTCTCCGCTCACACTCCTTCACAAAAGAGCTCAACATTTTGTACTATAAGCGTAAGTCCTACAGGAAATCCTTCGTTCTTGATTGGGACTGAGGAAGATCTGGTTTCGAGAGCTTTTCAATAGTTGAAAGATCAGCAATTCTTCTTAAATCTTCCAGAAGTTAGATTTAACATTCCTTCATCATGGGATAAGCTCATAACTCCTACCCTGTTTAGTGCTGAACTCTATACAATATAAGTTCGAAGAAACTTTCCTGGACGTTACATTCGAGCCTTTCAACTTAACTGGCCTGTGGACATACACCAGGCAATTTCCTCCATTTTTAGATTGGATACTCGCAGATGACAGCCCGTTGTCAGCCCATTTAATTCCAATCTCGAAACCTCCCCTGGCTTTAAGTCCGCGGACCTCGCCGCTTTTCCATGCAGAAGGCAATGCAGGCAAGAGCTCAATAAATTCAGAATGGCTTTGAACTAACATTTCCGCTATACCGGCCGTTGCACCAAAATTCCCATCAATTTGAAAAGGCGGGTGCCCGCAAAAGAAATTTGTATAGGTTCCACCCGCATCCGACATATTAAGCCCATAGCTTTTAGTAGGGAATAGCAGATTTTTCAGCAATAAATAGGCTCTGTCTCCATCCTTTAACCTTGCCCAAAGATTGATCTTGGTTGCAAGAGACCAGCCGGTTCCAATATCAGTTCTCACTTCCAGGCTCTTCCTGACAGCGTTCGAAAGTTCAGGAGTTTTTATCGGGTCGATTTCTTTTCCGGGATGGAGGGCAAACAGATGCGACACATGGCGATGTGTAAGTTCTGTTTCCTTAAATTCCTCCTGCCATTCCATCAAGCGCCCGTCTGATCCTATTTTAGGTTTCTCCATATTTTCGGATGTAGCCTTTATCTGACTTAACATAGCGCCTGATTTTTTTAATATAGCAGAAGCTTGCAAAACCGCAGAGAAAAGCCCTGAAATTACCTGCTGATCATGCGCTGGCCCCATACTTATTGAAACAACGGAGCCATCGGGAGCATTAAAAGAATTTTCTGGTGAGGTTGAAGGTCCTGAAACCAGCTTCCCCGATTTGGGGTCCTTCACCAACCAATGAACGTAGAATTGGGCGGATTTCAATAATATGGGATAAATTCTTTTTAAATAAGCTAAATCCCGTGTAAAGGTATAATGGTCCCACAGTTGCTGGCATAGCCAACCGCCTCCTGCTACATACAATCCCCAGCTGGTTCCTTCACCCGGAGATGTATAACCCCATACATTTGTTATAGGCTCTGTACACCAGCCATCTAGTCCATACTGCACACGGGCGGTTTGTTCCCCTGGTTTAACTAAAGATTCTACCAAGTCGGTAAATGGACTAAAGCAATCCGATAAATTAGTCAGGTCAGCAGGCCAGTAATTCATCTGCACATTAACATTCGTGTGGTAATCACAATTCCATGGTGTCTTTATTTTATTTGCCCATATACCCTGAAGATTGGCCGGCAACGAACCCTCCCTGGAAGATGAGATGAGCAGATATCTTCCAAACTGAAAATACAATTCCTGCAAATGCTTATCATCGGCATTTTTTAAGCGAAGGTCAGTAGGAATATCATCCTTTTCTATAGTTGAAAGTTGCAGGTTTACCCTGTCAAACAAGGTTTTATAATCCTTCTGATGCCTGGAGAAAAGTGTAGCATAGGGAAGTGCAGTGGCTTTTTCAAGTTGCTGCAGCGAAGTTTTCATCGGGTCATCTCCGCGGAATACAGGATATTCGAGCTTATAATTGGTTGTTGCAGTGAGAATAAGTATCACTTCATCGGCTCCTTTTACAGAAACAGTGCTGTCCTTATATTCCACTTGGCTACCTGTAGCTATGGCTTTCAAACGTGCCACGTACCTTAAGCCCTCTCCTCCCTTTCCATTATTTAAAACTCCTGTCATTAATAAATGATTTTTCGACGGTTGGGTTGTAAACTTTTCCGGCCTGGTTAACGATGCCTCAAAAGAAACAGCGTTCTTTTTATCTGCAGTAATCCTCATGGCCAATGCTCTGTCTGGATTACTAATAAAGATTTCGCGCTTAAACTTTATTCCGTCTTGCACATAAGAGACGGTCACAAGGCCTCTTTCCAGGTCAAGCTCCTTGCGGTAATTAGAATAAGTCTTGTTGGATTTAAAATCAAACTGAAGATCGCCTAATGTCTGGTAACAACCGTAAGGTTTCCCTCCAGAGCCCGGGCCTTTGCAAACCTGCGTTTTTTCAGTAAGGCTATTGGCCTCTTTATATTTACCCTCGAACAGTAATTGTCGTATTTGGTTCAATGTCTTCGCGCCTTCGGGATTATTGTTATCGTTAGGGCTTCCCGACCAGAGTGTTTTTTCATTAAGCTGAATTCTTTCATGATTGACATCTCCAAAAACCATTGCTCCCAAAAAGCCATTTCCTAGCGGTAAAGCCTTAAGCCATTCCGGATCACTTTGCCAGGGGTTCGGCGTATCTAAAGCTTGCGAATTTGCAGGCTGATCATACCATAGTTTCATTTCGGGCTTCTTTTGAGCCCAGGCAAGTGATGAAAATGTAATCCCAATAATGAAAAGAATATTCCTGGTGTGTGTCATTTATTTTCCTTTGTCTGTTCAATGACCGATGTTATCGGTCACTATACAGGTTATAAAACATTCGTAAATAGTGGTTTTATGCTGGCCGAAAAACCGGTTAACCTATTAATTAAGACGCTTTTCATTTAACTATTTACCCCTTTTTTAATATAATAATACGTAGGCCCTATCTTAAAATTAAAAACGCATCAATTTTTGCCCATATTATTTAGCCCATTTTGGTTTTTGCTTAGCTGAAAAAACTTTAAACTTTTCCTTACAGTTAAGAGGTTTCCAAACCATTTTTCCGACTTATTTAAGGCTTATTTACCATTATGGGTATCTATGAGGCATATTTCGTCCGGTATTCTTGCAGAAAGGGCTTGTCAAAGAATATTGAGTTTTTAGATATCCCCCCTTTTATTTAGGAATTATCCCCCTGTTTCTCAAATTACACCCTAGTAATTTGGCATTCAGTATTATACCTCAAATTATAAACAACCATTATATGAATAAACTGCTACTTTCAATTGTTATTTCTTTTCCTGTATGGAAAAAGAATTACGGTTTGTCACCCAGCAAACTAGCAAGGTTCCCAACACCGATCTTTCTATTGGAAGATAAACGGTTAGTTTAGATCGGCTTGTAGTATATAACTCGTGCAAGTATTACTAAGGTCAGGTCTTCTACTTACTCATCATTTTATAGGGTAATTGTTTAACTGTGCGCCATTCAATGCCGCACTCTTTCATTATGAATACTGCAACCATTTAACCTCAGCAGGTAATCTGGAGATCTTTAATTATAAACACTAATTCTGATTGCATGATCTTGTACAAAGGTTTTCACAAACCACCGTAACGTAAAATTTTCGAGTAAATCCTGTGTAGACAATTCGTAGTAACATAATAAAAATGAAAAAAAAACTAACTTAATAAATGCTAAACACTACAAATTTTAGAACAGCTATAAAAACAAGCTTAAAGATGCTACTTGTTATTATAGCTTTATGCATGGCCGTTTCGGCCCATGCAACACTCAAAATATACCCCGCACTTGCAGGTATGCAAGGATGCCAGTATGCTTATACCCTTCAGGTAAGGGAAACGGGACAATCAACCTGGAACACAGTGCCCTTGTACAACGCACTTGTTATTAAGAGCGGAGCGGCGGTGAACACCACCGTTGCCAATTTTGATTGCAGCGGCCCTATAGACGTTAAAATAACTTTTTCTACCACCGTTACCAGTGCGGGCGTGTTCCCTTCCTCACTTAACGTTACGCCAGCTTTTAGCGGAAATACAATTACGTTCAGCCTTCCGGGGCCTAAAAAGTTCTATGTTGACATCAATGGCGAACATTACACTAATTGTCTGCAAATTCTTGCTAATCCCATTGAAGTAGCTCCACCTACACAAGGTGATCCAAACGTGATTTTCATTCCAACCGGAACTTTTGTTGATAGTGCCATAGCCGTGCCCAGCGGAAAAACCCTTTATATTCAGGGAGGTGCTTCGGTAAGGGGCGTATGGTGCAACGGCGTATCAAATGTCAAAGTACTTGGAAGAGGCTTTATCTATAGAGCTGGATATAATGCGATGGAAATCCAAAATTCAAGCAATGTTCAGGTCGACGGTATTATTGATATGAACCACGGCTGGGGTGGCGGTGGCGGCTGCGGGATTAAATTCTCCCAAAGCACCAATGTATCCGTTAGTAATACAGCCTCTTTCAGCAACAAAAAGTGGGGAGACGGATACGATGTCTTTTGTTCTAATGGAGTAACCATCGATAATGTTTTTATACGCACACACGACGATGCCATTACTTTTTATGGCGGGGGAAAGAGTGGCTCGACAGGTAATTGCAAAAACATCACGGTTACTAATTCAACTCTTTTACCGGATCTGGCACAGTCATTTCACGTGGGAGTATACGGAGACACCTATGATACCGAGATACGGGATATCACCTGTACCAATGTTGATATTTGCAACTGGAGCCAGTCGGTAGGCCGCCCGCCCATTTTCTTTACCGTTGGGGATAGGGTGCGGGCTGCTAACTTCCACTTCAACAATATCCGTATCCAGGACTTCGTAAATTCTCCTTTGATGCACATGAATGTGGTCTATAATGGAGGATACAACTATGCTCCCGGACGCGCTATCGATAGTGTTTTTTATAATAACCTTACCTATACCGGAGCCAATACTCCTTCTTCATCCATTAATGGTTACGACGCCAACCGTAAAGCCACCAACGTTTTCTTTACAGATTTAGTTATTAACGGGTCTAAAATTGCAACCGCAGCCAATGGAAATATTGGTATTGGCACTTTTGCGCAAAATATTTTCGTAAACACAACAGGGCCTGAACCTGCTATTACCAGCGTTACATCGGCTACCTCAACTAAGGGAACAGCGTTCAGTTACAGCATCACTGCAACCAATTCACCTACCAGTTATGCTGCTACAGGTTTACCTCCTGGCCTTGGCATAAACACAAGCACAGGAGTTATTTCCGGAACGCCCACTGCCGCAGGAACATTTAACGCCACTCTTAGTGCTACCAACAGCTCAGGAACAGGTATCTCTTACCTTACAATAACTGTTGCTCCGTTAGGAGATCTGGTTGCCGGCTATACCTTTGACAACACCACTGCAGATATGTCTGGTAACGGGTTTACTGCAACTTTAAACGGAGGGGCAGCATTAACATCAACTGCGCTAAGTCTGGATGGTAGCAATGGCTATGCATCCTTACCTAAAGGCATATTAAATTCGGCAAATGATATTACCGTTGCTAGCTGGGTAAAATTGGATACCTTAACCACCAATTCAAGGATATTTGATATGGGTAACAGTACATCGGTCTACATGTATATAACCCCGAAATCAGGTACAGGTTTTCCACGTTTCGCTATAAAGAACAACGGCTCAGAACAAGGGATTGACGCAACAGCGGCATTGCCAAAAGGCGGATGGGCGCATGTTGCAGTAACCCTTTCCGGCAATACCGGGAAACTGTATATCAATGGCGACTCTGTTGCGGTAAATACAGGAATAACCATTGACCCCTCTCAACTGGGTGCTACTGTTAATAATTACATTGGCCGTTCTCAGTTCACAGGAGATTCATATCTAAAGGGCATAGTTGACGAATTTCGTATTTACAACAGGCCATTGAGTTCATCAGAATTGAAAACAATGGTTCAAAACCAGGTAGTATCTGTAACCGGGACAGCAACACCTCCGGTGAGTGGCCTTACAGGGCTTCCTGGAGATAAACAGGTGACATTGAGCTGGGCTTCGGCTCCCACTGCTACCAGTTATAACGTAAAGCGTTCAACAGTAAGCGGTGGCCCGTATATTACGCTTAAATCATTAACCGCAACGAATTATACCGATACAACTTCCTTAAACGGAAGCACCTATTATTATGTAGTTTCTGCCGTTAATGCCAGTGGAGAAAGCGCGAACTCTACAGAAATAAGTGTAAAGCCTTCTCCGGGACCAGGTTACTGGACTTTTGATGAAACCAGCGGCAGTAGCGCCACTGATGTATGGAATAACCGTACTGCTACCTTAGGCAGCACCGCTACGTTTGCAGCAGGAAACTTTAATAATGCCTTGAAATTAGATGGTACAGCCAACTCATATGCCACCTTGCCTGCTAATGTGGTAAGTACGCTGAATGATTTCACTATTTCTGCCTGGATTAAACTGAATTCTGTTTCTACCTGGGCAAGAGCTTTTGATTTTGGTACAGGAACCACTAAGTATATGTTCCTTTCACCAAAGAGTGGCAGTAATTACCTGCGTTACACTATTACAACCAACGGCACTGGCGGTGAACAACAGATCAACAGCACGACTACTATTGGAACAGGTGTATGGACACATGTTGCCGTAACGCTTTCAGGTAATGTGGGTATTATGTATGTTGATGGGGTTGAAGTAGGGCGTAACTCGTCGATGACGTTGAAACCTTCAAGCCTTGGAAGCACTCCCTACAACTTTATCGGTAAGTCGCAATTCGTGGATCCAACATTAAATGGTTTCGTTGATGACTTCAGGATCTATGGCCGTGCACTTAGCCCTGCAGAAATAACCCAACTGAAGAATGCCACAGCTCAGACCATCACCTTTAATGCTATTCCTCAAAAACAAGTAGGTGATTCTGATTTTGATCCGGGTGCAACAGCAAGTTCTGGTTTACCTGTAAGCTACACAAGCAGCAATACTGCGGTAGCGACGATAGTGAATGGAAAAGTTCATATTGTTGGAACTGGAACAAGTACGATCACCGCAACTCAAAACGGTAATATTAACTATGCAGCAGCAACTAGCGCAAGTCAGCAATTAACCGTAGGTACCGATCCAAGCCAATACAGCTACTGGCCTTTTGATGAAAGCAGCGGCAGCACAGCGGCTGATGTTTGGAATGGCCGTACAGTTACCCTGCAAAGCGGAGCTACTTTTGCAGCAGGAAACTTTAATAATGGGTTGAAGTTAGATGGCACTGCCAACGGATATGCCACTTTGCCTGCTAGTGCGGTTAGTACACTGAATGATTTCACTATTTCCACATGGATTAAGCTGAATTCTGTTTCTATGTGGGCAAGAGCCTTCGATTTTGGTACCGGAACAACAAAATATATGTTCCTGGCACCGAAGAGCGGCAGTAATTACCTGCGTTATGCCATCACTACCAACGGCTATCAGAATGAGCAACAAATCAACAGCACGACTACAATTGGAACGGGTGTATGGACACATGTTGCGATAACTCTTTCAGGTAGTCTGGGTATTATGTATGTGAATGGAGTAGAAGTAGGACGTAATACGGCAATGACTTTGAAACCTTCAACCCTGGGAAGTACTACCCAGAACTATATCGGCAAGTCTCAATTTCCGGATCCTATGCTAAATGGGTTCATTGATGACTTTAGGATCTATAACCGTGCACTTACAGCTACTGAAATTGCTGATTTAACGAACACAGTTCCGGGTCAGCAAGGATTGGCAGCAGTTAAGGAAGATTTTGGTCTGCTATCGGAAAGTTTCGATGGTGAAAAACCAGCATCTTACAAGGTTGAGCTTTATCCAAATCCAGTATCAGATATTCTGAATATTAAGGTAAGTAAGCTTGAAGCAGGTGCTAGAGTAAGAGTGTTCAATTTAGGTGGAGTGGAAGTTTTTTCACAACGCTTAACGCAAACACTTCAAACGGTTTCTCTTTCTGGTTTGCCGAAAGGGATCTATGTGATTACCATAGAGAACGGCACTCAGATTACACGAAAAAAGCTGATTAAAGAGTAGGCCATTATAGTCTATGTTTATGCAGAAAGGGCGTTCTTAATTGAATGCCCTTTCTGCGTTTGTTTTCTAAATAAAATTCTCGAAACCGGCTATATCTGGAACCAGTCCATTTCTGGTTTTATTTAACAGCCAGATCTTTACCAGATGTCTCAAATAATTGAAATTCAGAAATTGCGGGCCGGCCTTCTGCCACTATAGCCAGACGGAATTTCCGGGCAGTTATTGGCTTTGGCAGAGTTACAACCTTGGAGGTTTTCCCTAAAGTTGTACCAGCAAAAGCTGTTTTCCATCCCCTTTTTTCCTGGTATTCAATACTAAATGAAGTTACGGGCGAATAATCCCACCGTTGAAGTTCCTGTATAAGCGCACTTTTGATAGTTTTCTGTGCGCCCAAATCTACTTCTAGCCATCCCGATCTTTTCCAGACCTCTGATTTTGGATCATGCTGGCTTTCAAACTTTTTGCCAATAATAGTTGCAGCAACCGAATCGTTTCGGCCAAGGCTCCAGAACGTGTTAAAGTTGTCATCAATTGCAGCCTGTGCGGTGTGCATAAACAAGGGAGCTATACTGCTGGATACCCTGGCCGGTTTCAGATAGGCCAATGAACCGCTCTGTGATGGTGGATAAATTGCTGTTAGTTTACCCGCAGGCCGGTCAATATCAAGCTTTATCAAGGTTACAATTGGGGCTTGTTTTTGAGGTTCCACAGTAATAGTGAGTGCATCTTTCGCATTTTGGAAAACCACAGGTGTACCATCCATCAGGCTTGCTTTATTAATTTTAGCAGGCAGGTTTGGTAGAACAAGCTTATTACCCTTAAAGTTAAAGCCATATACATAGATTTGATTTCCTTTACGGGTACTTGCATAATCATTTGTTGGAACGTACGGGCCTCCGCGTGTTCCGTAAATGGCTTCTCCGTTTATTTTCATCCAAGCCCCTATTTCATTTAGCCTGCCAACAAAATCAGGCTGAAATTCACCAAGTGCGTTGGGCCCAACGTTAAGAAGAAGATTTCCATCTCCTCCTGCACAACCAATTAATGTTCGTAGTGCAAACCGGAGGTCATTAGGTTTGTCGTTTGACCTCCATGACCAGCCCCTACCCAAAGTGGCACAGGTTTCCCAGGGTGCTGTATCGCAATAACTGCCTACCCGATTTTCAGGAGTGGCATAATCACCCCATTTGCCAATCATTCCGTGAGATTCGTCGGGATGTAGGGGCTCCAAACGATTACTGATGATTATTCCTGGCTTTAATTTACGCACCAAAGTGGCAGTTTCTTCGGGCATACTTGGATTAGGAAAACCATCATAATCAAACCAGAGAAGCTTAATATCATAATTGGTAAGGAGTTCTGTAAGATACCCGTGCATCCGTTTCACGAAAACATCATTGTTTTTTGAACGACAGTCGGGGTCGCGCCAGTCTCCGGGTGAAAAATAAACTCCAAAGGGCATATTGGCTTCTTTTGCCGCATCAGATAATTCGCGAAGAACATCACGGCCGAAAGGGGTGTTCGTTATTTTGTATTCGGTAAGTTTTGAGTCCCAAAGTACAAAACCATCATGATGCTTGGCAACAAAAACGATGTACTTCATTCCGGCATTCTGGGCGTTTTTAACCCATTGGCGGGCATCAAATTTTACTGGATTAAACTGTTTATAAAGCTGCCCGTATATTTCCCGCTCTACATGGGGTTTACTCCAGGAGTTTTCGGTGCGCATACACCAACTTATTTCGGCACCGGTAAGTGTAACAGGCCCCCAATGAATGAATAGCCCAAACCGGGCATCCCGCCACCAGGCCAGCTTTGGGTTGTTAACTAAACTTCCCTGGGCCTTCAGTTGGGTAATTGCAATAAGGAAATAAAGAAACAGCAATCCTTTTTTCATTATCATTTGGATTTTAAACGTTATTTATTAACATGAAAACACATGCTAAATCTTTGTAAATCAAACTATTATATAAAACAATGGAAGACTAAGTATTTCTACATCAGTCGCCCCGGGAAATCGCTTTTAAAATTACCGACGATCTATGTCAAAAGAAACAAGGCAGCAACAAACCGTCGGACAGCGTTTTTGAACGGCTGCCTGAAGTAGCTCTACTGAGCTTATCGGTTGGAACGTTTGTGCACTATTTTTACCAAGCGAGGTAATAAGCAATGAAGTTCCAGACGAAGGTACCAAAGCTTTGATCTGAACATGAACCGCTATTTCAATTGAATGGCAGTTTTAGTTCCATTATAATTGACTTGTTTTACTGCGCGGCCGCTTTCTATACCGGCTCCGTTTGCTTCACTTACGAGTACGATATTAAAAACGCGTTTATTTAAAGAACCTGGGAAATTTCCTTGCCTGTTCGATATGGTCAAAGTCTGATTCTTCTCGCTCCATTCGAAAGGAATAACCGTATAGTTACCCTTCTCGTAGTTGTAATTATCTCCCTCATCTTCATATAAGTTGAATGTAGCATTAGCTCCTCTGTAAATACGGATTTCAACAGTGTCGGCAGGTGATTGATTCGAATACTGTACCGACTTACCTAAGGGAACTATCGAACCCGCTTTAACAAATAAGGGGCTTTTGTCCATTGGTGCAGCAGTTTTAACTGATTGGCCACCTGCGTAACGCTTACCTGTCCAAAAATCAAACCATCCGCCAGATTTGGGTAAGTACACATCCCATTCGTTTGCACCGGGTTTGGTAATAGGGGCAACAAGGAATGATTTACCAAACATGTGTTCGAACTGCTGATTAAGTGCTGTATTATCACCATTAAAATCCATCACCAATGGGCGCATCATGGTAGACCCTTTTTGAGAAACCTGCCATGCCTCAGAATAGATATAAGGCAGCAAACGGTAACGCAGGTTCATTGTTTTTCTCATATTGCGTTCCACCGTCTCACCGAATTTCCAAGGCTCTGTTTCAGTTTGAAAACCATGAATACGGAATATCGGATTTAAAGCTCCCCATTGAAACCAGCGGGTTAATAATTCCTGATACTTTGCATCTGTATATTGTCCTTTCGGACGGAAAAATCCACCGATATCTGTTGTCCAATAAGGAAATCCCGTAATTGTAAAGTTCAAACCAGCTACAATCTGCCTTCTGTAAGCATCCCAATCGCTGCCGATATCGCCAGACCAGTTTATTACACCAT
>Ga0307408_100000545_pt1 | contig 32434 bp, 28 predicted proteins | sample 322Cmetagenome_FD_202116 | JGI IMG/M metagenome (GOLD analysis project Ga0307408, IMG submission 202116) | Maize rhizosphere microbial communities from greenhouse at UC Davis, California, United States - 322HYB-C-3 | ecosystem: Host-associated > Plants > Roots > Rhizosphere > Soil | place...
CTGGGCAGCACTGCTGTATTTATTGCATCACCCCACAGCGGATGTGATTGCGGTGACTATTTCCGCGAGCGGCGAATCGCGCTGCAAACCCGGCCTCGCCAATACCCATTCACTGCTGGATTTACCCGGCAACATTAAAAAAGATATTCCCGTCGCCTGCGGTGATGCCTACCCACTCGATGGCTATTTTGTTTTTCCGGAAGCTTGGCGTAAAGATTCAGACACACTTTCAGGAGTACCAATTAAATCAAGCTCGCGCAATGCAAGCGATAAACACGCCGCCGATATTATTCACACTGCACTCACTAACGCAAAAGAACCCGTCACGCTTATCGCCACCGGCCCGCTGACCAACATCGCACATTGGCTGGAACGCTACCCGAATGACAAAAACAAAATTGATCAGCTCGTCATTATGGGCGGCACTGTCGATGCACCGGGCAATATTATTGTGCCGCTATTTACCAAGGGGCATCCAAACACCACGGCTGAATGGAATATTTTTGTTGATCCCATGGCGGCCGATAAAGTATTTGCAGCAGGTTTACCGATTGTATTGGTCGGCTTGGATATCACCAACTCTGTACGCGTGACAACCAAAGTGGCGGCCGATTTTAAGCAGGCAGTGAAAACCGATTCCGCAAAATTTTGGGATGCGGTGTTGGATAAAAATGATTGGTTTATCGCCAGCAATGAATATTATTTTTGGGATACCTTGGCGGTGATGATTGCCGTTGAACCGGAGTTATGCGAGGGTGATAAGCAATCGCTGCGGGTGGATTATCAAACTACATCCACTCCCTGGCAACAAACCACCGACAACAGCATGCTCAACAAACGCTGGGATGGAAAGGCACGCTCACATTTGGATGCAAAAACAGCGGGGACTTTGGTGAAGGATAAAAACTATCCCGCGATTAAGGTCTGCCGGAAGACAAACCAAGAGAACATATTTAAAAAGTTTCGCGAAGTATTAAATAATTAGGAGGTTTCATTTAATGTGACGCTTAGGATCTTGCCTACCGTGAAGAACACGAATAATTTCGACTTGATCAGCTCGTAAACGGTAAAAAACAACATGAGTTTCAATTGCAAAACTTCGCGTATCAGGAAGCAACTCTTCACGCTCAATGCCCATTTTTGGCTGCTCTGTTAAACGCAAAAGCAGCGCTTTAATAATTTCAAGATAATTAGAGGATTGAGTAACACCCCAATGCTGAAGACCAAACTTATAGATACCTCCCAAATCATCCCGGGCAGCGGGAGAAACAACTAACCGATATGCATCCATGGACAATGATTATCCCTTTATATCGTCAAATAACTGATCCAACGCCTCTTTCGAGGGAATCTTAAACCCCTCACCTCGGTCCAATTGAGCAATGCCAAGATTCAACTGTTCGCGCAAACGAGCAACTTTAATCTCATTGATCCAATCCTCATGGGTATCCATAAAGCGCAATGCCTCACGAATCACTTCGCTAGCATTGTTGTAAAGGCCACTTTCAACTCGGGATTTAACGCGATTCTCCAACTCTGGAGTTAGGGAGATATGCATATTTGCCTCCAAATACAATTTGCACAGAGCAAAATATGACCAAAAATACAAATATTGTCAATCTTTGCATACCCCCTGCGCAGAGTAATACGCAGGAGACCTCTTCCCCTTGGCTTATTCCATAAACTTACTGCTATCACTCGCCCGCGCCAGCGTATCTGCAATTTCACTACCTTTACCCTGTAAAATTTCCTGCGGTGTCAATCCACATAATTCGTGTGGAAACACTAACCAACTGTCGGTGGCGTGCACATAAAAATCCGGTTTCAAATCGGTGACGTTGCGCGTTGGTTTGTACCAGGGGCAGGCAACTTTAATCACGTTAGGTGTGTTGCGGCGGGATTTGCGCTTGATCTCATCAATGATCGCTTTGATCGAGCGGCCGGAATCAAATACGTCATCGACGATCAACAGCTCCTGATCGGCATCCACATTTTTAATAATGTAATCCAAACCGTGTACGCGGATGTCTTTGCTCTGCTTGTCTATGCCGTAATATGATGAAGTACGAATGGCGATATGATCGGTAGAGATGCCCATATATTCAAGATATTCCTGCACCGCAATACCGACCGGTGAGCCGCCGCGCCAGACGCCGACAATAAAGTGCGGGCGAAAGCCGCGCTGGTAAATTTGTTCACCGAGTTTAAATGAATCAAGCAGGAGTTCATTGGCGGTAATAAAATGTTTATCCATAGTGGCCATCCGATATTATTTTATTGAGCAAGTTTTTGTAGGGTATTACCGAGCACTTCAATCGCCAAGGCAACATCTTCCACCGTGACTGATTCATCGGGGTGATGACTCACACCGCCTTTGCAGCGCACAAAGTACATAGCGACATCGCAAATATCGGCCATCGCCATGGCGTCATGTCCGGCGCCGCTCATTAATTTGTACGGATTTAAATTCATATCGCATAAGACTGATGCTTGTAGTGCTTGGATCCAATCAGCACAGACAACAGCAGGTGCATTGTGAATTTCATTCCACGTGGCGGTAAGATTTCTTTCAATACAAATCAAATCCAATTCGTGCTGAATTTTTGCGAGGGCCTGGTCGCGCAATTGATCGTCACCAGAACGAATATCGATGGTGAATTTGGCGTGGCCGGGAATTACATTGACTGCACCGGGGCCGCATTCAATTTTTCCGACGGTGGCGACAACATCAAATTCTTTGGCAATATTTTCTACGAGCACAATGCCGAGTGCCGCGCCGACGAGTGCATCTTTGCGTATGGGCATGGGGACTGTGCCAGCGTGCCCTGCGTAGCCTTGTATTTCGATAGCGAAGCGGCGTGCACCGGCGATGGCAGTGACGATTCCGAGGGCGAGATTTTCATCTTCTAATACTGGGCCTTGTTCGATATGGACTTCAAGGTAGGCGAGTAAGTCGTCCGGATTGCGTGCGGCGCTGTGAATATTTTCCGGCTGCAAACCGAAATCGATAAAGGCTTGTTGCAAACTGATTCCGTTGCGATCTTTTAATTCCCACCAAGCAGGATTCCATGTTCCAGCGACGGCGCGGCTACCTAAGAGTGTGCTGCCAAAACGTGTACCTTCTTCATCGCCGAAGCCGATAATGTCGATTGCATAGGGCAGTGCAATAGTGTTTTGGTAGAGTTGTTCGACTACGGCGATTGCGATTAATACACCAAGGATGCCGTCGTATGCACCAGCGTTGGGGATGGAGTCTAAATGCGAGGCGAGTATTAATGTTTTTGCGCAGGCGTCTTGGGCGTCGTAACGGCCGCAGAGATTTCCCGCTGCATCAACCCAAGTTTCCATTCCTGCTTCTTGCATCCATTGCGCGACTAAGGTGTTGCAATGCTTATGTTCGGGGGTTAAATAGAAGCGGCTGATGTTTTCAGGGTTCGAGCTGATGGCGGCGAGTTGATCGCACCAGTTCATGACTTTTTTTGCTAGTGCTTCGGTGGTGGTTTCGTTCAAGATTTTTTCTCGACGTAGATTGGGGCGTTGCGGGCGATGTAACACTCTCTGAGACTCGCCGTAAATACGTCCTTGTAGGCTCGAATGCAGCATCCATGCTGCATACGGTCTCCGAGAGTGTTACATCACCCTTACTTCATTTTGGCCGGTTAGCTCTTAACAGAACTAATGAAAGCTTTTGGCGTAGCTTTTTAGCTGCTCAATAAATTCCTGTTTTTCCGCATCACTAATAAAACTCGATGTAAAACTATTGTGTGCCAACAGCAATGCCTGTTCGCGCGTTAATGGAAACGCATCGGCCAGTGCAAAATAATTGTCATTGAGATAACCACCAAAATACGTGGGATCATCTGAGTTGATCATCACACGCAATCCCGCATCCATTAAAGTAAACAAATTGTGGTCGGCCATTTTGTCGAACACACATAAGCGCACGTTGGAGAGTGGGCAAACGGTGAGTGGGATTTGGGTTTCACGTAGATATTCCATCAACTTCGGATCTTCATCGGAGCGCACGCCGTGGTCGATACGTTCAACTTTCAATATATCAATCGCTTCCCAAATATAACCCGGTGGACCTTCTTCACCGGCGTGAGCAACAACGCGATAACCTTCAGCGCGGGCGCGGGCGAAGACTTCAGTAAATTTGCTGGGGGGATGACCAAGTTCAGAGCTATCCAAACCTACGGCGATAATTTTATCTTTCCAAGGTAAAGATTCTTCCAGCGTTTTCATCGCGTTGTCGGCGCTTAGGTGACGCAGGAAATCCATCACCAATTTTGAACTGATACCCCAGTCTTTTTTCGCGTCGTCCATCGCGCGCAAAATACCGCCGATAACGGTTGCGAAAGGAATGCCACGTTCGGTATGGCTCTGCGGGTCAAACGACAATTCGGTGTGCAATACATTATCGGCTTTGCACTTGAGAAAATAATCGCGCGTTAGATCGTAAAAATCTTGCTCGTGTTTTAGTACCGATGCACCCTGATATAGCAAATCCAAAAAACTTTGCAAATTGGTAAATTGATAGGCCGCTTCAATTTCTTCCACACTACTGTAGGGCAGACTTACCTGATTGCGTTGGCCGAGCAAAAACATCATCGCGGGCGATAATGCGCCGTCGAGATGCATATGCAACTCGGCTTTGGGCAAGCCCGCTAAAAATTCGTGTGAAGCGAGTTCATTTAATTTCGGCACGCCGGAAAAATCGGCGGGAATAACAGAAGGAATCATAAGCGCTGCTCCTTAACCTTCATGAAAATTAATAGCCTTCTTGAGTGTAGATGCTCATGGCAGTATCCACACCGGCATTCGCCGTTTGCGAATGCCCTGCGCGGCGCAATACCGCCTCCAACGCCGCAAGTGTTTGCAACACTGCATCTTTGCGTGCGTTGTACCCCATAGTGCCGATGCGCCAAATTTTGCCGTGCAAAGGGCCAAAAGAGGTGCCGATTTCAATTCCAAAATCGTTAAGCATGCTACTGCGCACTGCTTCACCGGCAACACCTTCAGGGATATAAACACCGACAACGTTGTGCATTTTTTGCGATTGATCGCCGAATAATTTCAGATTCATCGCCGCCAAACCCTGCGCCATGGCATTGCCGTGAATGCGGTGACGTTCGATGGCATTTTCAACACCCTCTTCCAATAAAATACGTGCACATTCGCGCGCGCCGTACAGCATTGTAGTGGCTTCAGTGTGGTGGTTAAGGCGCTCTTCGCCCCAGTAATCCATGATCATGCCTAAATCAAAATAATTGGAGGCGATGCGATGACCACTGCCTGCAACATGATTGTCGGTGCGAATACCGGCTTCGATATGGCGGCGTTTGCGAATAGTGGCAACCGCTTTTTCGCTGAGTGTAATTGGCGCGCTACCGGAAGGGCCGCATAAACATTTTTGCAGACCGACGGAGACGGCATCCAACTGCCACTTATCAGTTTCAAATGGGTTACCACCGATGGATGCAGTGGCATCGGAATAAAATAAAACGCCGTGGCGCGCGCAAATTTCACCGAGGTAATCGAGCGGTTGCAGCATGGTGGTAGAAGTATCGCCCTGCACTATTGCGAGCACTTTGGGCTGCACTTGTTTGATCGCGGTTTCGATTTCGTCGGGCGTAAATACTTCGCCCCACTCTTTGTGAATTTTGTGCACCTCGGCGCCGCAACGTTCAGCAATTTCACACAGTAAATGACCAAAGCGACCAAACACGGGGACTAAAATTTTATCGCCCGCTTCAATCAGTGAAATTAATACCGCTTCGATACCAGCGCGCGAAGTGCCATCGACCAACAACGTCCATTGATTTTTGGTTTTGAATACGCCGCGATACAGCGCCATGGTTTCATTCATGCATTGCGTCATCGCCGGATCATATTGGCCGACCAGTTGAGCAGACATTGCGCGCAATACACGCGGATCAACCGTGATCGGCCCCGGCCCCATTAATAAACGCGGTGGTGGTGAGAAGGGGCGCAGTAGCGCTGGATTGACGGTGTACTGATCTGTCATTTAATGGCTCCTAACAACTACTAATAACTGCAAACAAAACACGCATAACTCATGCGGAATTTTTTTTGCTACGCAAATACCTGCATCAACATACGCCCACCGCTGATGCATAAAAAAATCGCGAATACACGTTTTAGCATCACTGGTTCAAGTTTAGATCCAATCCATGCACCCACAGGAGCGAGCAATACGGTGAGCGGCACAATCAATAAAAATCCGGGCAAATTCACCATACCGATCATACCTTGCGGTGCATCTGCAGGAGTCTCGGCAAGTAACATCGCCGCCGCGCCGGGAAGTGAAATTAGTAAACCAAAACAGGATGCAGTGCCTACTGCGCGGTGCGGTGGATAATTACACGCGTTAAGTAAAGGGACGCCGATAGTGCCACCACCAACGCCCATCATCACGGAGAAAAATCCGGTGGTGCCCGCCATTAAACCTTGTCCTGCCATGCCCGGTAATTGTTGCGCGATGGGTGCAGCTTTTGCACGGAACAACATATTGGCGGCGACAAGTAATGCAACCACGCCGAAGATTGCGCTGGTCACTTCGCCTTTTACTTTCAGGGCAAACACACTGCCCGAGATAACGCCGACAACCATAAACGGCCACCAGCGTTTGAGCAGCGCCCAATCCACATTGCCGCGCTTGTGATGCGCACGCACTGAAGAAATACTGGTGGGCACAATGACCAACAGCGAAGTCGCGGTGGCGACTAACATGGCCGTCGCCGCGCTGATACCAAAATGCTGCAACACAAAAAATAATACCGGCACGATTACAATGCCCCCGCCCACGCCGAGCAAACCGGCGAGGATTCCCGCGAAGGCACCGGTCAGCACCATCGCAATCATGGTGGGTAACCACTGGCTTAAAAAATCACTCATCGAGTTTGCTCCACCAGCCCCAGGCCATCACTGCGCGGATCGCTCGCGGCAATCGCACTGCCATCACAAAAACTCACAACTGCACCTGCATGGCCCATGATTTCGCTGCGAGTGGGAACCGCTTTAAGAGCGTGATCGCGCGCGCGCAAATTATTTCCAAGTAGATCAACCAAATCCTGCTCCATTTTTAAATCGTGATTGTTATCGCCCCAGGTGCGACCGAGCAGCCAGCGGCCGCGACTGATCGCCTCGTCGAGCGAGCGCGCATCGTATAGATAGCGGCTCAATAATGCTGCTTGCGTTTGCGGTTGGCCTTCGCCGCCCATGGTGCCGTAACTGATACGGCGGCCATCATTCAAGAGTGCAAATGCGGGGTTGAGTGTGTGAAACGGTTTGTAACCGGGCGCAAGCGCGTTGCGATGATTGCGCTCCAAACTAAAACCGACGCCGCGATTATTCCACACCAAACCGGTGCCGGGGATGACTACTCCCGAACCAAATTCCCAATAAATACTTTGGATAAAACTCACCATAGTGCCAGTGCTGTCCACGCAGCCCATCCACACCGTATCGCCCGGTTCGGCGATTTGCGGCCAAGGTAACGCGCGCTCGCTGATAACGGCGGCGAGTTGGTCGATATGTTCATCGTTCAACAAATCATCCCAGCGCTCGCTCAAGCGGCGCGGATCGGCGACTTCGCGGTCGCGCACTATAAAGGCCAGCTTGGTGGCTTCAATCAAACCGTGAACGCGCGCGGCTTCATCCCATTCGGGTTTAAACAGGCGATCATAAATCGCCAGAATTAGCAGCGAGGCAACACCTTGCGTCGGCGCAGGCAAGTTGAAACAGCGGCCAAAACGGGTTTGCACCGAGAGGGGTTTTACCTCTTGTGCGCGATAATTTTGCAAATCCGACACGCGCAGCGGGCTGCCGAGCTCCTCAAGTTGTGTGGCGATGTACTCCGCCAATTCGCCGCTGTAAGCAGATTCCAATCCGTGATTCACCAACCAGGTCAGCGTAGTCGCCAGATCGTGATTGGTGAGCATTTCGCCTTCGATTAACGGGCGGCCATTAGGCATAAACACGCGCTGGTATTCCGCCTGCCCGGCCAACTCCGCTTGCACTTTGCGGCTGGCGGCAGCGAGGCTGTGAGTGACTTTAATGCCTTGGCTAGCGAGTGAAATCGCGGGTGCTAACAAGCGGCTCAATGGCAATTGCGGTGATGATTCAGCGGCTATATCGCGCGCCTTTTGCCAACCGGCGAGTGTGCCGCCCATGGTGACCGTCGCGAGCGCGCCACGGCTGGGGATTTGCTGGAAGCCCTTGTCGCCATACCAATCGATACTCGCCAATTCTGCCGCGCAGCCGCAGGCATCTATCGCACGCGGCGCTTCACCGGGTTTATGGATCAACCAGAAACCATCGCCCGCCAGACTGTTCATATGCGGATAGAGCACGGTGATAGCCGCAGCGGCGGCGATCATTGCATCCACCGCGCTGCCGCCTTCACGCAACACATCCAAACCGATTTCAGCAGCTTGGGCATGAGGTGCACTGAAGGCAATGGCGTGTTGAGTCATGAGTGAGTGCCGCATAAATCGATGGCCAGTTGCAGCAGCGCTTTATCGCTGCCGCGTTTGCCGAGTAGCGAGACTCCGCAGGGTGCGCCTTGGTCACTTAACACTGGCAGATGCACTTGCGGTAATCCGGCCAAGCCTGCGGGCGCGGTCAGCCCCATAAGCTGGCTGCGATAGGTATCCATCCACTTTGCATCGGCACCCAGCAAAGGTGCGGCACCGGGCGTGGTGGGCAGCAGGATTAAATCGACATCGGTAAACCAGTTGTCGATATCCATTTGCAAACTGGCGCGCTCAATTTCTGCGGCAGACTGATCAGCATCGGTAAGCGTCGCGCACCATTGGAAACGGGCGTGGATATCCGGTGCAAATGTCGGCTGGTTTTGACTGAGCCACTCGCCATGGGTTTGCCAAATCGACCGGCCTTGCAGTGTACGAAAACACTGACTGGCGCGAGTGAGCCAGTCGCTATTGAGAATAACGGGCTTGAAGTTTTGCAACATCGGCTGAGCTTTCAACCAGGTTTGATGAGCGGGCGACCAAAGTGCGCCATTTTGCAAAGGCAACAAGACCGCGATGCGCAATGATGTGTGATCGAAATTGCGCGGTAGATTATCGGGCAATAACACCTCGCCGACTTGTGCGAGGGTTTTGGCATCGCGCGTGAGCCAGCCGACGGTATCGAACAACGGCGCGAGCGGCACCATATGTTCGCTGCTGATTAAACCGTGGCTGGTGCGAATCCCGAATAAGCCGTTGTAGCTGGCAGGCACACGGATGGAGCCGCCGGTATCGGTACCTAAACCTACGTCGATATCACCCGCTGCAACGGCGACAGCAGAGCCACTTGATGAACCGCCGGGCAAGCGTTCGGGGCTGCGCGGATTAATCGGCGCGCCGTAGTGGATGTTCAATCCGTTGAGGCTGTAGGCGAGTTCATCGGTTTGGGTTTTGCCGATCAGTTCAGCACCAGCGCTGAGCAATTGCGTTACTACCGGTGATGTGTGTTCCGGTATTGCGTGACTGGCCAGCCAGTCAGGATTTCCTGCAGATGTTGGCAAACCGGCGATATGGAATAAATCTTTAACTCCCAGCCGCAAGCCTGCAAGGCTACCAGAGCCTGCACGGGGATTAGGATAGTGACCGCGCCATGCGAAGACGCGTTGATCGAGCGACATTTGGTATATGAATCCTGCATTGCAGATAGAGCAGTTATCTTGACTTCGTAGCCAGGTACTCCGGCATTCTCTCTGAGACTCGCCGTAAATACATCCCTGTAGGCTCGAATGCGGCATCCATGCCGCATACGGTCTCCGAGAGAACACCGGAATACCTGTTAGATCGCGGCAATTTTGTAGATAACAAAAAATGTAAAGCGATAAACCTATTTCAAATCCGCCGGTACCGGAACCTTGTCTTTATAAACTTCCCAGTTACCGAGGATTTTATCCATCACCGCTGTACCGACAATGTAAGCCGATTCTAACGAAGCATCTAATCCAGCATAGCCTTCATTTTCAGCGAGGAGGTTTTCTGCTGCGGTGACACCCGGTGGCGGCATGGTGTAATTGCTACCGGTGCGCAACACCAGCACGCGGTTTTTATCCACTTTGCCGATGTTGTGCAAATAGGTGAGCGATAAATAAGTACCTGTATCTTCCATCGCCGAGGTCACAAATTCGCCTTTGCCTTCGGTCCAATAATCGGTCCACTTATTCGCCCAGGTATTCATGATTTCGCCGTGCCAAAACGTCATGGCCGCAAGCTGGTCGCCTTTCAATACAAAAGGTTTACGCTGTGCATTCGGGTGATTCACATAAAGTTTGCGCGTCGCTTCAAGGCTTTCAATATCTGGCAATTGGATATCTTTGGTCAATTGAAACGCCCACTCAGTCAAGTCAGGATTCACGCGCAACATTTCACCGGTCGGCTCAGGCTTTTTTGGGTCGTAAGGTTTGGACGTATAACGCGCAAAATAACCTGTCTCCCAATCGGCCGGAATTTCACGTGCATCAATTTCATGCGCGAGGTCGCCGTCCACCAAATATTCTGCCCATGCCGCTGAGCCGATAGATGCATCTTCCGGGTCGATACCCGCAATGCCTGCAACCAACCAATAAGCCTCAGTGAAATCAAAACGCGGGTCCATGCCTAACGCCATAGTAGCGGCAGTGGAATGTGCAGTGCCAATACCAGTCACAATACCCATTACACCGGTTTCCATATTCATATAAATATCGTGGTAAGAATTGGGAAACTCAAATTTGGTATCGAGTTTTTGCCGCTCTTTCCACAATTGAAATTCGCCAGCTTTATCACCCGAGTCTTCACCAATTTCGAACATGGTAACAACCACAAATTTTACTTTAATGGGCGCGGGCGCTTGCACACTCGCTGCAGGTGTAGCAGCCACTTCAGTCGCAGGCTTTTCACAACCCGTCATTAAACCTGCCGACATCAACGACAGCAGCGCAATAGACAACAAACCCGATTTATATTTTTGCATTGGAAAATATCCTGTCATAAATTCAGTTAACGATGAGCGCGATACAATCACTACCCTTTAATCACTTTTCTTTCTTTTTGGATGTCATCTCAGGATGGTTGATCAATCCATCAGACACCCGCGGTTTACCTTGCAGCGCCGCAATCGGTTTAAGCGATGCCAGCACTATCTCCAAACTGAGCGGATTGACGCGCGGATACAATTCTTCCATCAGCGAAAAATCCCATTTGCCGACACCTTCAGCCGGATTGGAAATCACAATAATCGCTGCGTAATTAATTCCCAGTTGACGTGCGTAAACAATTTCACTCGGCACATTCATGGTCACCACATCGCCACCCCATTGGGCGAAGGCTTTAATTTCGGCGACTGATTCAAACCGCCCGCCGCGCGCCTGCACAATCACACCACCGTCGTGCACTTTGTGCTTTTTAAAATCACTGTTACCGCTAAAGGCTTTTTTGGTTTCAGCGAGCAGGATATTGCGAATATCCGTGTCCATAGCCGGCGTAAAACGCGGCAACGGAATGGCGTTGGGGTCGCGATAAATTTCTGGCGGGAAACCCAGTGCGCGATCCACATTCATATCGATAAAATCATCGGGGATCACATAATCATAAACGCCCATTTTGGGGTTGATGCCACCGGCAGTCGCACCACCGATCGCCTCTTCAACACCCAGATCATAAAGCGCCACCCAGGTTTCCAGCCATTTGCCTTCACCGTGGGCATGCACGTAATAAAACGGAACACCTTCATATTCGGCGTAATAAATTTTAGGTGAAGTGCCTAATTTGGTTTCAATCGTGAATTCTTTTTTGATCAGTTTGCTGGAGAAAATTATGTCATTTAAAAAAGTACCACCCAGTACCGCGATACGCGCTTTGGGCGTTCCTTCAGGAATTTGTGCTGCACCAGCGGCAACAGGTAAAAACAATGAGCAAAATAAAACTACAGCAGTGATATTTTTTAGTGCGCGAATAAACATTGGATAGCCCTGTCGTTTTGTAAGCGCAGGCCATTGCAATTAACAATGGCCTGCGCGCAACACCTACGTGATAAATCAAATATCAACTTAGAACTTAAAGGTCACCTTACCAACAAAACTGCGCGGCAATTCGGGCAACACCACGGTGCTACCAAACAGATCAGGGAAGTTCGCACGGAAGTAGCGCTCGTCCGTCAGGTTTTTACCTTGCAAACTTACACTCCAGGTATCGGCATGGTAAGAAATACCGGCGTTAAACAAAGTGTATGACGGCAACTTAACCGCTTTGGAAAATCCTGAGTAGGTTGAATCCGCATGCACCGCACTCGCGGTAAAGCTGTAGCCATCGCCAAAGTTGTAAGCACCGGTGAGGCTGACCATATTTTCCGGAATACCGGATTTCAATGCGTCAGTTTCGTTGCCCACCAGAGTTAAACCTTGCATCACATAACCGTAAAACAGCGATGGGTCAGTCACATTCACCAAATCACCGGCGCCCATAAATCCAAATTGGGCACCACCATCCAATGCGGTAAGGTTGGTAATTTCCAAATGTGTCAACGCAGTGGTAATAGTGAAATCATCGGTAATCAACAAGCGGGCTTCCATTTCGTAGCCCTTACTTTCAGTAGTGTTGTTGCTCACCAAATCCTGCGCACTGTAGTTAGTGCGCGTCTGCTCAAAATAAGCGACAGATGCAAATAAACGGCCATCAAACACATCACCCTTCACACCAATTTCTTCCAGCTCGGAATCGGCAATCGCATTGCCACCTGCAATTAACGCGGGCGAAATTTCTGAACCCTGCCCCATCACAATAGTGGCTTGTTTGGATTTGGTTACGTAGGGAATCAAACCAATCGGCGTGGTGTACGACAGGCTTCCAGTCCAGGACACGCCATCTTCCGTTTCACTGGCCGAGGTCACCGCATCCGGTGCCGGAGTCGATTTCAATTTGCTGATAATGGAATCGCTGTTCATATCGAGATAGTCGTAACGCGCACCCAACAATAAACCGATATTTTCAGCAATGGTGTAGTCACCCAAAAATGCCAAACCGTAATCGGTAAAATCACCTTCCAGGTAATTGGAGTAATCAGAATCGGTAACCGTAGCGAGCAATTTGCGATCAAGCGCAGTTGATTGCTTGCTTAAATCGCGGCGATCAAAATATTCGTAATCAAAATCGTCGCCTTGCCTAAATTCGGTGTAACGAATGCTCGGCGATACTTGATAGCTCGCACTTAACCAATCCGTGTGTTCAGCGTCAAAGGCAAACAACAATTGGTCTTCAAACGCAAAGGTATCAACGAACTGCGAAAAGCCGTAGGCGTTTTCGTTAATGTTTTCCAATTTTTCGTAAAAGGATTTGTTGGTGATGGTGAAATCATCACTCACATCGTGAATCACATCAAAATAGAGTGTCGATACTGTGGTGACCAATTGGTCTTCTGGTGCAACCAGGGTTTGGCTACCCGATAGCTTGGTGGTGCCCGCATTTTGCAATGCCCATGCAGGATCCATACCTTCGTCAGTTGCAGAAGCGCCCGGAACAAAAAAGTTACTTTCAGTAAAAGTGGCCTTCCATACATCGTATTCTTGCGGCGAGTTATAGCCATCGCCGTTGGTGTCTACCGATTTTGGTGAACCGGTAATGTAAGTGCCGTGATCAATTAAATCCTGTGTAACACGGTTCCAACCTGCAACCTGGTTACCATCAAATTCGTGGTACATACCACCAAATTCAACACGGGTACTATCAGATAAATCTATGTTAAATGCCGCCTGGAAAATATTTTGGTCAGTGCCGGAATTTTCGTAGTAGCTACCGGAATTTTCAGTCTCGGCGTACACGTAGTAACCCAAATCTTTGTCGCCGATGGAACCTGGGCCACCCACTTCAGCGGAGACAATATTTTTATCCCAGCTGCCGCGCGTCAAACTAATTTGGCCTTCCGGCTCACTCAAATACTGGCCGCCTTCTACACGTGCCGACTTGGGCTCGAAGTTGAGGTAACCACCAATTTTTGATGGGCCATAAATGGGCGATGCTGGGCCACGCACAATATCAATTCGGTTAGATGCACCAATCGGCGTTGGATAATTGCCCGGGTTATTGACGCGACGCATACCACGGAAATACACCTCGCCCGGAGTACCGCGCACATCGAGTGAACCGGCAACACCGAAAAATGATTGGGTGAATGCACCGGGTGATACCAACACCAGATCATCAATATCACTGATGTTGTAGTTTTCCATCATGTCAGAACTCACCGAGGTAATACTGCGCGGTGTTTCGGCGATGGTTTTTTCAAAACCAAATACGGATTTTGCTTTGTTGGACATCAAGCCCATGGTATCGCCCACTACCAGGGTTTCTTCCACCGCACCTGCTGCAGCTATAGGTGCAACAGCTTGCGCCGCGACTTCTTCAGCTGACCACGCCGGCGTCGATGTAACGACACAAACCATGCTGATCAGTAACGCGAGTTTATTGCGGATAAAACGTTTGTGTATGGTCATAGCAAGTGCACTCCAAGGGTGTCTAATAATATGTATCAGGAAAGCTGTGCGAGAAATTGCAAGCGCTGTGCCATTTCCTGTCTAAATGGTTAACTCTTTAAACAATACATATTAATTTCCTTATTTTTCAATTATTTAACTAATACAAATTACGGTTCAATCGTCTATATATTGAAAAATCACACACTGGAAAAGACATCTGGAGCAGATCGGGGGCAAGTTTACTGATGCAAAATAATGCGCCATGCACGCGCACTTGAACCAATATGTTGCACCCCGATTGCCTAGTGGAAATCACACAATGAATAGCGCTTGCAGGTAAAGCCGTAAGAAATAGGCTTGGAATTTTTCAAACTGCTGACACCGTTTTTTGCAAACGTTTTTTGAAAAGCATCAACGCGCGCGTTGTAGGTTTTTAACAGCTGTGCTTTTACATCCTCCTCCACAAAACTGTATTGCAGCGAGTTACGGCTAAGCAGTAGTAATTCATCCCAGGACAAATTAAATTCTTTTACCGCAACAAAAAATTCATCAGTGATATTTGAATCCCACATGCCTCGGTCATCGGTCGAAAGTGCGACAGGAATTCCCAAACGCAAATATTCCGGGAAGGGATGCTGCGAATAATCGCTGACGTATTCGAGCAATAAATTGGAAATTAAATTGATTTCGACGAGGTAAGGCCCGTGGCGCATTTCGCGCAGCAATTCCGGATCGCTAATTAAATTCACACCGTGGCCGATGCGATCAGCACCAAGCATTAAGGTATCGCGAATATGGGAATTGGGTTCGTCCACTTCACCGGCGTGCACCGACAAGCGCACATTGTTGTATTTGTGGCGCAGCTCGCGCAGGGTTTGGGTAAAACGCAGCGGATAACCTTTGTCATTGTCCTCACGCCCCACCATATTTACTGCGACATACAAATCGCGATGGCGCGAGACAACGTCGTAAGACGCGCGCAATTGGGCTTCAGCACTGGGAACAAAACGTAAGATGGAATCCTGAAAACGCACAGTGACACCGGTTTTTTTCGCATCAGCCTGTGCAAGCCGCTTGCGAAATATGGCGACTGCTTCGTCCTCACTAATCGGGCTGCCATCAGGTTTAAAGTAACCGCCCGCCTCCAGCATGGTCTCCAAATAAATCAAACCTTCATCGCCAAAGGCCTCCATATTTTTATAGAGAATTTCTGCAATCAGGTACGGACTGTAAAGCAATTGATCCAGCCGCTGCCAATGGGTTTGAAAAAATTCATCGCGCCCCTCATGGTCATGACTGAGAGTGACACTATTAACCCAACCGGCTTTTTCTTTTTCGTCCAGGTCTTCCAAGCGTTTGTATTCCGCTTTTTCACATTCAGGCAATTGGTTGTAAGTTGATTCCATTACGTTGTTAAACAACATTAAATAAGGGCGATAACCAAAATTGTTGTCGGCGAAATCGCGGCAATTATTGATGCGCACCTTGGTGTAAAACCGATAACCATATTCTTTCTGTGCGAGCGCAACCTCATACCACCAACCGGACATTACCGAGCCGCTAATGTGATTGTGCAAATCACCGCCCTTGGGCATCGCATATAAAAAGCGGTACAGGTCTTCATCGCTCGCGGTGGCTTTGAATTTTTCGAACCAATCGCTGCTGGTCGCAGAACCAATTGCGGGGCTTGCTGCCGGAGCAGCTACACTCCAGGCAGCCATCAAATAACCAGCAATAACAATTACAGTAAGTGCGGCGGTGCACCCTGCGCGGAAAAGGGTCTGAACACTGGGCAATAACATAAGCAGAGTCTCTGAAAATCCAGGAAGTTGTTTACGAGGGAGGAACAAGACAGGGGGGCTAATGCAATTGTGATACCAGTAGGTGCGATTCCGCGCCAGCTGCGGACTACACTTAACAATATCCTGTCCAAATGGACGAGATTTGTTTTAATCTGGTGCAAGCCAGGCTTTTTTGCCCAGTAATATTGCGGCTTTGGGGCAATTTACGTGAAAACCCTAACCTTGAACGATGGCACAGAATTTGATGATGCTTTGACAAAACCCCGGTATTTATTAAAGTTTTGTTAAGCACACTTTTATTAGCGGTAAAGCACATGAGCGATAACAACAACCCAGCATCCTATCCACGCGACCTGCTCGGCTATGGCAGGAATCCGCCCCAAGCCAACTGGCCGGGCGGCGCACGCATTGCAGTGCAGTTTGTGCTTAATTACGAAGAAGGGGCAGAAAATTGCGTGCTGCATGGCGATGCCGCATCGGAAACTTTTTTGTCCGAAATTATCGGCGCACGCGCTTTTGAAGCGCGCCATATGAGTATGGAATCACTTTATGAATACGGTAGCCGCGCGGGCTTTTGGCGCTTGCATCGATTGTTCACCAAATACCAATTGCCGGTAACCATTTACGGTGTCGCTATGGCACTGGAGCGCAACCCGGATGCAGTCGAGGCCATGCTCGAATCCGATTGGGAAATTGCCAGCCACGGTTACCGCTGGATCGACCACCAATTTATGCCAGAAGAAATTGAACGCGAGCATATTCGCACGGCGATTGAAATTCACACGCGCGTTACCGGATCGCGCCCTCTCGGTTGGTACACCGGCCGCGACAGCCCCAACACGCGCAAATTGGTTATCGAACAGGACAGATTTTTATATGACTCGGATTCCTATGCCGACGATTTACCTTATTGGACGCATGAGTACACCAACATCAATAATGGCAAGCCGCATTTAATTATTCCCTACACGCTCGACAGCAACGATATGCGTTTTGCGGCGGCGCAGGGATTCAATTGCGGCGACCAATTTTTTACTTATCTCAAAGACAGTTTTGATGCGCTTTACGCCGAAGGTGAATTTGCACCCAAGATGTTAAACATTGGTTTGCATTGCCGCATTATCGGCCGCCCCGGCCGCATCCAGTCGCTGGAAAAATTTATCCAATATATTTTGCAACACAATGATGTATGGATATGCCGCCGCGATGCAATTGCGCAGCATTGGCATAAACATCACTCACCATCATCCGACAGTAAGTAATTTTGCTTACTGTTCAAGTATTTTTATATTAAAAAAGTTAAACAAGGGCACTCATTAAAGAACTACACAAACACTAACCCTTGCAATTAACTAAACATGAGAAAACTATGCGTATCAATCCGTTAAAAAATCTGTGTCGCATCAGCCTATTAGCAAGCGCCTGTTGTATTAGCGCCTGCGGCTCCATCGACACCAAAACCAGCGCTGCAACCAACCCTACTTACGAGCGACTTAACGCCGTATTGTGGATGCAAACCTCTGCCGAATATTACGCGCTCACCCAAAGTGCTTACACCCAAGCCACCAGCATGCTGGGAAAAGGCTTGGCCGATAAAAATTGGACCGCCGCACAAGAGCAAACTGGCGATTACCAAAATTTACCTCCAGCGATTATTTTGGATATTGATGAAACAGTTTTAGATAACTCACCGTTCCAGGCGCAGCTAATTAAAGACAATGCGATTTTCACCCAAGAGGCCTGGGACAAGTGGACACAACTCGCCACGGCACAACCGCTGCCGGGTGCCAAAGCCTTTTTGGATTTTGCAGATTCACAGGGCGTGACCATTTTTTATGTCACCAATCGTGAAACAAGCCAGGAGCAAGACACGCGCAAAAACTTGCTGCAACAAAATTTGCCGCTGCGCGATGATATAGATGTAGTACTGACCAAAAATGAAAACCGTTGGAGTTCGTCCGACAAGGGCGCACGTCGCACATTTGTCAGCAAAGATTTTCGTATTATTGCGTTGATTGGTGATGACTTTGGCGATTTTGTTTCAGGCGCAAAAAGCTCGCCGGAAACACGGGTAGAACTGGCTAAAAACGGCCAGGGCGCATGGGGTACCAAATGGTTTTTAATTCCCAACCCGGTTTATGGTTCATGGGAAGCAGCGCTGTTTAATCACGATTACACCAAACCGGTGAGTGAAGTGACTGAATTGAAATTAAAACAGCTGAAGGGGTTTTAAAAGAAGCTACCGCACTGTCAGATAATTTATTCGTCGTCACTCCCGCAAGCGGGAGTCCAGCTCTTGATTTTAAGACCTATGGATCCCCGCACGCGGGGATGACGCTCTTAATTAATCAATTATTAGCGTTACACCACCGACGACGCGTAGATTCTGTAAGCCAAAAATCTTTATTTTCCCTTAATCTCCCACTCCGCCTCGCTCAAACGACCCAAGGCGAAATTATGCATTTTCGAGCGCGAACCTTCGCCGAGTGCTTTGGGTGGATAAAACAATGCTTTACTTTCCGGATGATCGATAAACAACTCATCCAATGCCGCGCGAATTTCACTTAGCATTTTTTCAAGGTTCGCATCAAAATCCGGGCGTTTGCGGATGGTGTGGCCAAGCACAACGAGGCGCATAAAATACTGATTCGCCAGTGTTAGCAATTCATCCGGCAAGATAGAGTGCTGACATAAACGTACGCCCGGATGTTGCTGGCAATAGCTCAGCAGCGCTGCATAGAAACAGAGCGGTTTATTGGCGAGTTCAACCTTATAATCTGTATCGCGCAGTGAAATACATTTATTTTCCAAATCCAACACCAAGCCTGCATAGCGGGAAGTGCTGGCAATAGGATTTACCGCAGACGCAACCGGCTTGCGCTGCAAATACGGCGACAATAGAAACACAAGCAACAACGAAGCGAGTAAGGGATACAAGGACGCGCTTTGCAACAATCGTGGCTGGCATATCGCCATTTTTAAATTGATAATCTGCCCAGGCAACTGCAGATGCCGCTCAATAACGGTATGCGTGTGGGATTGCTCACTGGCAGAACTATTCAACTGCGATTGCGCATCAAACTGCTGCAGGCCACTCACCCGCACTGACAAATCCTGTTCGATCAACAATGCATTGAGTTTTTGCAAGTACTCGCGCACCTGCGCCGGATTACCCGCGAGATTCAAGCTGGGATTAGGCAGCGACAGGCGCGGCAAATCCAGCGATACACGATTTTCAACGGCGAGAATGCTGCGCTCAAGATTAAAATCCCGCTGCAGCGACATGCCAAAAAAATACGCCAGTTGCAGCGCACAAAAGCTGCCGACTAATAATAAGAGATGATAATAATTGAGCGTCTTTTTAAGTGAATCCAGACGCAGTTGTTTAAACCCCGGCAATTTTATACCCAGGTGATTGATAGGCAGCGTGTGCATTAACGTTTCACTATGGATTGCGGACAACCCTCGGCAAAACTGAGTTCACCAAAATAGGTAGACTGCTGCTGTTGCGCGAGGTTGCCCAGAGTGGTTTGCAAGGCACAGAACAAATCCGTGTTGCGCCCATTCATTTTTAAATACCAACTACTACCGCGAATGTCGCTATTGCCGATGGCTTGAATATAATTTTCGGAAAAGCGCTCAGCATCTTCCGCCGCCCAATAACTGGCGATCATATCCACCTTGCCACTCGCGAGTAATTCGCGCAGGCCAGTGTGGTTGTGGCTGTAAACAATAGAAACATGTTCTTCACGCAAACCCAGTTCGCGCAATAAATGCATGGGAATAATATGGCCGGAACGGCTGGAGGGATAATCGAGCAAACCTATGCGGCGGCCGAGTAAATATTCGCGCGTTAAAATCGGTTTTTCATCGCGTCCGATTAAATAGGCTTGATACTGCGAATAACTCGCGAGGCGTTTATAGCCGTGGGTATTTTCGGCATCGAAGGCCTGCACAATATTATCTTTGGTGTTGACCAAATCGCCGATGCCTTTGCCGATAAAGGTAATGTCAGAAACATCACCTGTGCCCCAATAGGCTTGCACTTGATGATATTGCCGCTGCACAACCGGATCACCACACAATAAATTAGCGAGGTTGCGCGCAACGACTTGCGTATTCATATACACCGTTAATTTTTCTGCGGATGTGTTCTTGCCTGCGGTGCAGGTGTAACTGTCTTCAATTAATGATGGCAAATGATAATCGAGCTTTGCCTGGCTATTTTTGCCCACAAACCACATAGCTAACACCGCCATAAAAAATAGCGTGAAGGGGAAGCTGATGGGTGCAAATAGTTTTAAGTCGTTCATGATTTTTTCAGAGTGCCCATATCTGGTTTGCCGCAACCTTTATCAGCTTGTTGTGGGTGAAGATCTGCTGAGTTTTTTTGATGGTTTCGGCAGCTGGATTTTTGCAATATCCGTACCTTTGGCGCAGCAAATCACAACCACTTGTCTGATTTTGCTGATAAATCCCTTATTTGCTGCACAAAACCCCTGAATTCATGCAACTGGATGCGCTTTTACCTACTTTTTCAGGTGTAACTCCAGCGCAACAAATCCCTGTCCAACCGGACAATTATTAGTTTCCCGCCACTTAATGCTCCGTCTGGTCGCCCAGCGCACCAAAGCAGATCAAGCGCGCGCCAGATTGGCGAGTAATCGCCAGGCACCGCGCTAAATCCCTGTGAATTTTCACATTTATCAGGCTGTGGCATAGCTCCTGCTGTCGCTCTACATCCCTACAAACCGGATTTATCGCCTTGGATAAGCTTACTTATTAACGGTAACCAATTGATGTTAAAGATTTATTAACCAGTAACTTTGAATTTGGACAAATGCTTTCTAGCACTGGGGACAAGTTTGAAGATAAGCCCAACACAAGTGGTGTTGAACCGTTTTGGATTTCCGGAGTTTGTTATGAAGATTGCCCGATTTGTCTGCGGCCTGTTGTTGATCACCACCAGTGCGCAAGTGTTGGCTTGGGGCCAGAACGGCCACCGAATAGTTGGCCAGATAGCCAATGAGCACCTGACCAAAAAAACCCACAAGGCACTGCTGCCATTGCTCGCTGGCGACCTGTTGCCCGAAGTGGGTACCTGGGCGGATGAGATGCGCTCTGACCCGGCTGAGTTTTGGCAAAAACACTCATCGCGCTGGCACTACATCAACGTGGCTGAGCCAAAGAAGTTTGATGCAGAGCACTACCACACGCCGCAATCAAAAGACGATGTGAAAGATATTTACGGCGGCATTCTGCGCTGCATCGCTGCCTTAAAAGATAAAAACACCCCGCTCGCCGAGCGCCAGTTTTATCTGCGCTTTCTGGTGCACCTGGTCGGCGATATTCACCAGCCGATGCATGCTGGCCATGCGGAAGATCGCGGCGGCAATTTGGTTGAGGTGAAATTTTTTGGCAAACCGACCAACCTGCATTCGCTCTGGGATACGGATTTGCTCGAATCGCAAAACCTGAGTTTTACCGAGTACGCCGCGTTTATTGATACGCAAGACAAACAGCTCATCAAAACCTACCTGACCAGTACCCCGGCAGACTGGCTAAAAGAATCCATGGCATTGAGTGAAACGCTCTACCAGAGCGCCGCGCCCGTCAACAACGCCAGCCCTGACTTGAGTTACGGCTACATCTACCAGCAACTCCCCATCGCCCAACAACGGTTGCTGCAGGCGGGCATTCGCCTCGCTGGTTTACTCAACAGTATTTACGACCCCAGAGCCAAGCCTGGCGTGATGGCCTTGGCGACACAACCATAGCTCGGTAGCGAGCACTGTTATTCACCACATCATTACCATTGCTTAGGGAACACACTATGAAACCACTCATGAAAAGAAGCACTCTCTGCCTGGCGATTGCCGCCGGCATTTCCGGTTATGCCCATGGCCAGGACACCAGTTCGGCGATCCTCGGTAAAATCACCGCACCCGATGGCTCGCCTGCTGCTGACACCCGCATCATCGTTCTGCACGAGCCGTCCGGCACTGTTAGCGAAGTGAAAACCAACAGCGCCGGTAGCTACTCAATGAAAGGCCTGCGTATCGGCGGCCCCTACAAAATCACCATCGATTCTGATAGCTACCGCGATGCGGAAATGCGCGACCTGTACCTACAATTGGGCAAGGTGCTGCGCCTCGACCAAACCCTCGAAACCCTTGATGCCAGTGACCTGGAAGAAGTGGTCGTGATCGGCACCGTCATCCCCTCCAGTACCAAGGGCGCCAGCTCGGTATTCAGTGAAGATGACATCAACAACACCCCGGCATTCGGGCGCGATATTAAAGACATTATCCGCAGCAACCCGCTGGTCGTTATCCAGGATGGCCAACTGAGCATCGCCGGTAGCAACCCGCGCTTTAACAACATCACCGTGGACGGTATGGGCCAAAACGACGACTTTGGCCTCAACATGGGCGGCTACCCCAGCTCGCGCCCACCCGTATCGCTCGATGCCGTGAGCCAAATCAGTGTCAACACCGCGCCCTTTACCTCAAAAGTGGGTGGCTTCTCCGGTGGCTTGGTGAATGTGGTAACCAAATCCGGCACCAATGATTTACATGGCTCGATTCGTGTTGATGGCACTAACGACAGCCTTTCAGGCGACCCTGAAACCGGTGATCTGGATCTGGGCAAAGAAAACTCTATGGGGCTTACACTGGGCGGCCCAATCCTGCAGGACAAAGCGTTTTATTTTGTCTCTTATGACAAACTGGAGCAGGACAACTCCGCACTCTTTGGCGTGAATGGCTCGGGCGCCAACGCCAGCAATGTCACCCCGGCTGACTATGCGCAATTTCTACAAACACTGAACGAGGTCTACGGCCTGACCGATTCGGTCGCCGGTGGCGTGGGCGAGCGCGATGAAAAACTGCTGGTCAAGTTTGATATCAACCTGAGCGATGCACACCGCATGGATTTTAGCTATCAGCGGCAGGATAACGAACTCGATCGCAACAGCCCGGATGCGGCCTTCCAACTGCGCATGGACTCCAACTTTTTCACCATCAAAACAGAATCGGACACCTACAGTACCCACGTTTTCTCTGATTGGTCTGACGCCTTCAGCACCGAACTTAGCCTGTCCTATAAAGACCTGACGACCGATTCACAGAAAAAAACCGACCTGGGCCAGGTGACGGTCAATATCGGCAGCAACGCCATTGTGTTTGGTACCGATGCCGCGCGCCATGCCAATGTCGCCGACACCCAAACCTTGCAATTGCATCTGGACGGCACCTACCTGCTCGGCAATCACGAATTGCGTTTTGGCTATCAGGGCCAGAGCGTGACCTACTACAACCTGTTTGGCCAACACACCTCAGGCACCTGGGTGTTCAGAAGCCTCGCAGATTTTGCCGCCAAAAAACCGTCCCAGCTCACCTACCGCAACGCCTATACCAATAATGTGGATGACTTGGCCTATGAAGCGGAACGCACTACCCACGCGCTCTACGGAGAAGATAGCTGGACAGTCACACCGGATTTGCTGCTCACCTTCGGCCTGCGCTATGAGCAGATCGCATCCGATGATGTGCCCGCCGAAAACCCGCGCTTTATGACCAGCTACGGTTACACCAATACCGAAAACCTGGATGGACTGGACATCATCCTGCCAAGGTTCAACTTTAACTGGGACTTGAACGAGACCATGACCCTGCGCGGTGGTGTCGGCCGTTTTAGCGGTGGCAAACCCAACGTCTGGCTCGCCAACTCCTTCACGGCTGATGGTATGACCGCCGTGGCCGCGCCTAACAGTGCCACCAACGCTGCGATCGCTATTCCCGCTAATGTCGATTTCACCCAGGTACCCGACTCGGTCGAAGCCTCACTGGTCAGAGGTGCAGGCAGCACCGCCTACGTCGATCCGGACTACGAGCTGGAATCGGATTGGCGCTACCAATTGGGTTGGGATCAAGAGCTGAGCATTCCCTACCTGGGCGATGGCTACCTCTGGAGCACCGAATTCAACTATATCGACAAGGAAAATTCCTCTTTCTGGGTGGATACCACGCGCGAAGAAGCAAGGCGCACTGCTGATGGGCAACGCATCATTTACCGCAGCAGATACACCGGCAACCTGGCGGAAATCTCCGACATCATGCTCACCAATGCCAAAAAAGACGGCCGCAGCATCATCTGGACCACCAACATCAGTAAGGATTGGGACAATGGCGTGAACATGTTCGCGGCCTATACCCATCAAGACGTAACCGAGGTCAATCCGGGCACCAACTCCACCGCCGCCTCCAACTACAACTTCAACATGACCATCAACCGCAACGAAGAATTGGTGGGCACCAGTAACTACGAAATTGAACACCGTGTTGTGCTCAACCTGGGTTACACCGCCAACTGGTTTGGCGAGAACGAAACGCGCATCAACCTCGCCTTTGAACGGCGCTCCGGCCGACCGTTGAGCTGGGCGCTGGATTCGTTTAACGACAACGACTTGGGCGATCAGCGCGACTTCCAAAACAGCGATGCCTACCTGCCCTACATTCCCACCGGCCCGAACGACCCTAATATCGATTGGGCGGGCAGTGACTGGCCGGGTGCCACAACCCCCGAGCAAAAATACGCCGCCATGTTGGAAGTCATCCAAGGTGCAGGCGTAGAGGGTTACGCAGGCGGCTATGTACCTAAAAACATCGCCACCCAGCCCTGGGTGACGGATTTGGATTTAAGCATCCAGCAAGATATTCCCGGTTTTGCGGACGGCCACAAGGGCACCATTTACTTCACCATCGACAACTTGCTCAACCTGCTCGACAGCAGCAAAGGCCAAGTACGCCGCATGGAGTTCCCGCAGCAGACATTGTGGGATTACGACGTCAACGCCACCACCGGCCAATACCAATACGACGTGCGCTTCAACGGCACCAACACCAAAAACTGGACTGAATATGTCGCAGATGAATCGGTGTGGCGCTTGAAATTGGGCGTCAGCTACAGCTTCTAACCCAACCTCGCTTTCCCGTTAACGAACGCAGCACCCGCCCTTTTGCCTCCCGGCAGAAGGGTTTGGGCAAGCTCGCGCTCAATTCCGGGCTTTTCACCTGTTCCACCTTTTTTAACCCACTAAGGAGTTACGTGTTATGAAAAAGCTCGCCCTTTGTTTGATGGCGTTCGCCGCGCTCTGCTCTGCCACCACCCAAGCCGCCAACTGCGTTTACGGCTGCCCCACCGGAAAATCCGGCCAGGTCGTTACCCGTTCGATTTACACCATCAGCAATAACGCCACCACCAAGTTCGCCGATTGGGCTGCCTATCAAGTGACATCAGCCACCATTGATGGCCCCTCGCGCACCCGCACCTGGAAGGCCGACCCCAGTATCACCGCCGCCAATACCCTTGAACCGGCCGACTACACCGACGCTGCCGCACAGCTAGGTACTGACCGCGGCCATCAGGTTCCCCTCGCTGCATTTAGCAATACAGCGGATTGGGCAACGACCAATTATTTATCCAACATCACACCGCAGGCCGCTGAATTGAATCAAGGGCCCTGGGAGCGATTGGAAAATGCCGAGCGTGTTATTGCGCGCGGCGGCCAACCCGTTTTTGTCGTCACCGGCCCGCTCTACGAATGGTATTTCGGCTCACTGCCGGGCGCCGATGAATCGCACATCATTCCCTCTGGCTATTTCAAAGTGGTGATTGCCGTAATCAACGGCACCGTAAAAGCCTCAGCGTTCATCATGGAACAAGATTCTGCGCGCGCCGACAACTTCTGCAGCAAAGAAGTCACTATCGATGAAGTTGAACTGCGTGCAGGCATCAACGTGATGCCCACTTTATCCACCACAATTCAAGCTCCGGTTGAGCGGAGTTACGGCGGCCTGAAAAGCCAATTAGGCTGTTAACCGTGTTCGTGTTGTTCTCATGAGTGCCCCACTTGAGCGGGTTCGCCCGCTCCTTTTTTTTGCGCAGGTTTTATTGATATTAATGGCACTAAATTTGATGTGATTCTGTGGTCAGCTTTTTTAACATCGCCAACACTGACACGCACCGAATGTCATTTAATACACTGCACAGAGATGAGCAATCACAATGAGAATTAACCATTTTCCGCACCTTTTTATCACAGCAACACTCTGCTTTTTGTTAGCCTGCAGCTCCACCAGTACAACACCGCAGAACGCGAGCGCTAACAACACTATGAACACCACTAAACCCAGCGCAGAAGACGTTGCCAAAGCATTAAATCTCTCCGGTCATCTCGAAGGCGGATTTTTTCGTCGCACCTACCAAGCCGATGACTACGCAAAACTGTCCACCGACAAGGGCGAGCGTTTTATCCTCACCTCGATTTTTTACATGCTAACCAGTCAATCGCCTATCGGCCATTTTCATCTCAACAAATCCGACATAGTCCACTACTACCACATGGGCGATCCGATTCGTTACACACTGATTTATCCTGACGGCAAACTCGAACAAGTGATTATGGGCAGCGATGTCACCAAAGGTGAATTACTGCAGCTCACAGTGAAAGGCGGTATTTGGAAATCGTCAGAACTATTAAATGGCGAGCACGGCTACGGTTTGATAAGCGAAGCGGTATCGCCAGGGTTTGATTATGCGGATATGACGTTGGGGACAAACGAATTGCTGCAGGAAAAATTCCCGCAGCATTGGCGATTGATTGAGCAATTGATTAAACAATGAAGCAATCGGTTACTACCAATTAACCACATCAATTACATTACCGCTTTTTATAACATCAACCTTTTCATTGGCGCTGTTGACCTGCAGGGTATGATAAACCGCAGTGCCCAATGAATCACCCGTGATGGTCAAATTGTAAGTGCCATTGCTGACCGGAATTGTGTAGGCACCGGTCGCGTAAACCGGATAAGACTTGCCATTAAAACTGATGGTGACGCCACTCATGCCTTCGCCCACATCGTAAAAATCATTGTTATTGGTATCACTATACACAACGCCAGTTAAGTAATAGCTTGACCCCGAGCGTGCAAAATTTTGCGTTAGCATTGACGACAGATAATTATTGCCGTCAGTAAAAAAATATCCCTGTTTCTGCCCAACCCCCAATTCGCGAAAATTACCATTCAGGATATTGACTCTGTGCCCCGGCGATTTAAATAAACCTTCGTGTTGTGAAACCGCATAAGTGGTTAAATTAATACTTGAACCCGTTGTGCCACGCCAAGCGATATTTTCGCCGCTGGTCCAACTGCCTGAAAACACATAACCCGCAGCAATCATCCGCTCAGTAGCGCTACTATTATTGTTACCTGTGTGCGAAAAAATATCCGCATCCAACATCCACTGCGAATGCGTGCGCGCCGAATCAATCAACAATAAATTGTGCGCAAGCGGCTGCTTGGCAGTGGCGGTAATCTGGGTTCCGGTAATGCCGTCATTCAAACCAATCCCCAAACGTGTAGCTTCGGCCTCCGGATTGGCGCGCGCACGGTTTACCAACTCAACTACCAACACTTCTTGCGCTGTCGGCTGTTTAGCCAAATCAATTAATGCCGGTGTTGCACTGACTTCACTGCTCGCCACACTCTCGGTACCCGCACTTACCGCAGTGACCACAAAATAATAAGTCTCATCGTTGCGCAATGAACTAACTACACGCGGCGAAGTAACATTTTGCAGCAGAGTGCCATCATCAAAACTGGCGATATTAGCAATTAAAATATTGGCTTCCGATGCGTAATAAATGTTGTAACCCGTCGCGCCCACCACTGGATTCCAGGTTAGGGTCACCGAGCCATTGGCAGGGACGGCTGAAATATTTTGTGGAGCCGCAAGGGCAATAGTTGAAGAAGCAGAAGATAGAGGCGCACTACTCGTAACTGAAGTCATACTGCTGAGCGACAACGAACTTGAAGCCAAGCTACTGAGTGTTGATTGACTCGACATAGCTGCACTGGAAGGCACAATACTCGCAGCGGATGATGTCGGCCTCGACGATGCGGGAGCATTGGAACCGCCCCCCGAACCACCGCAAGATATAAGCGTTATTAATATAAAAAAAGAAAACAACTGCACTATTAGTGATGAGAAATTCATTGTGACACCCTGGAATCTATTCAATGCCAAGATGGTAACAAGTGCGGCGGGATCTAAATGAGAAGGGTTACTCAGCTTGCAGTGAAATCCACACTGCCTTCCACAATAATCATATTCGCGCTCGCATTGGCATTGCGCAGTGCGTGTATGGGTGCATATTCAGCACAGCTCGCCCAGTGGTTGGCGGTGGCGAGATCGGGGAATTCCATGACGACCAACCGTTTAGGTTGCCAATTGCCGCTGATCACTTGTGTCTGCGCACCGCGCACCAGATAGCGGCCGTTACAGGCAGCAACCGTGGGCGTTATTTTAGCGAGATACTCTTTATAGTTTTCCGAATTGTGAACTTCTATATCGACAATAACATACGCAGCCATTATTTTTTCCCTACAAAAATATTATTGCGCATTGAGCCAATCAATTAATGTTTTGCGCTCAAGCTCAGTCAGCTGATGAAAATTACCCAGCGGCATATAACCGGATTGCAAGGCGGGCAAGGCGCGAATTTTTTGCGCGGCAAGGCCAGATGCAGAATCAATAATTAACCCCGCTGGTGCTGCCGCGAAACCGGGTTGCGATGGTGTAGCAGCATGGCAATTGGTGCAGTGCACCTGAATTAACTGAGTGATTTTTGCAATCTCTGTTGATGCGGTTTCTGCATTTGTTTGAATCGCACTGCCAGCAACAACTGCACCGGTCTTTGTAGATGTGATCGACATCAACACAGCGATTACAATAATCCCAAGTAAACTGGTGACTAAAATAATCGGCTTCACATAACCCAAATGTTTAAGGTTAAAAAAGTGGCGCCCCCAGGCCAAACACAAACCTATTCCCACCAATACCAACCACGAATACGCGTGACTGTAAAGAAATGAGTAATGGTTACTGAGCATGCAAAAAATAACGGGCAAGGTTAAATAATTATTGTGCGTAGAGCGCAACTTGGCAAAACACATAGCCTTGATATCAGGCGCCTCATTATTACTGACTGCTGCAACAAATTTTCGCTGTGCGGGCATAATGCCCCAGAACACGTTGCCTGCCATCCAGGTCGCGATCATCGCACCCACATGCAAATAGGCTGCACGCGCTGAAAATAATTGATGTGCGATATAACTCGCCAAGCTAATGATCGCGAGCAGCGCCGCAGCGATAAACAATCCGCGTTTTACTAAGGGCGTGCGCAATAACAATTCATAAATGCATTGACCACCGAAAATAAACGCCACACTCGCAACTACCGCCCAACCTGGCGATTGAATCAGCGTGTTGTGGCCCACCAAATAGGTTTGCGCTTGCAGGTAGTACATTAAAATTAATAAACCGGTACCACTTAACCAGGTGCTGTAAGCCTCCCATTTAAACCAATGCAATTTCACCGGCATTTCCGGTGGGCGCAATTGGTATTTGGCGACTTCATAAATTCCACCACCGTGAATTGCCCATAAATCACCTTTCACGCCTTGATCGGCTTTCCATTGCGGCGGTGTACGTAAACTTAAATCCAGCCAAATAAAATAAAATGACGCACCTATCCAGGCAATGCCAGCGACCACATGAAACCAGCGGAAGGCGAGATTCAACCACTCCAACACCAACGCGCTAATTAATCCATCCATACTAATGCTCCTTGTGTGCTATCGGTGCGACGAAATACCAGCTTGCCCATAATGTACGCGCGCGCGATATTGTGTTCATCGCCCAAGGTCATTAACGCAAAGAGTTTTTCCGCTAATGTCGATGCAGTTGATTGCCGCAGCGCCTGCAAAGGTGTTGCACCCAAATTGATAAGAATAAAATCCGCGTCCTTTCCCTTTTCAAAATTGCCGATGCAATGATCCAATTGCAGGGCGCGTGCATTACCCAATGTGGCCATATAAAACCCTTTTAACGGATGCAAACATTGCCCTTGCAGTTGCAATACTTTGTAGGCTTCAGCAAGGGTGCGCAATTGCGAAAAACTGGTGCCACCGCCGATATCGGTAGCCAGGCTTACGGGAATTCCAGCGTCCTCCAGGCGCGCCATATTGAGCAAACCACTGCCAAGAAATAAATTCGAAGTAGGGCAAAAGGCAATACCCGATTGTGTTTGCGCCATGCGCGCAACTTCCGCATCACTTAAATGAATACCGTGGCCAAATACACTGCGTGGACCGAGTAAACCGTAATGATCGTATACATCCAAATAATCGCGCGCGCCGGGATAAAGGGATTTTATCCAGGCGATTTCCTGTTGGTTTTCAGAAAGGTGGGTTTGCAAATAAATGCCGGGATAATCGCGATACAATTGCCCTGTCACCGCTAGTTGCTCAGGCGAACTGGTGGGCGCAAAGCGCGGGGTAAGTGCGTAGTGCAAACGCCCGTTGTTATGCCACAGCTCAATTAATTCGCGGCAATCGGCATCACTGCCTGCCGGGGTATCCAATAATTCTGCAGGCGCATTGCGATCCATCATCACCTTACCGGCAATCATGCGCAGGTTCATTTTTTCGGCAGCCGAAAAAAACGCGTGCGTCGATTGGGCAAATACCGTGGTATACACCATCGCAGTAGTGGTGCCATTTTGTAACAGGAATTTTAAGAAGGCATCGGCAGCAACGGCAGCGAAATCGGGATCAGAAAATTGTAATTCCGTCGGAAAGGTATAGTTGTTCAACCAATCCAACAATTGTTCACCGTAAGAGGCGATCACACTGGTTTGTGGATAGTGAATATGGCTGTCGATAAAACCCGGCATTAATAGATGATCAGGGGTGTGGCGGCACTGCTGCAAATCCAGCCCATGCCGTACCATATCATCAGCACTGCCAACCGCTTTGACACGGCCGTTTTCTACCAAAAGCACACCATCATCAAAGTATTCAATACCTGCGCCTGTAAGCGGATCAGGCACATCAGTGAAATGTAAAATTCGCGCGCGAAATGCGCTTACATCAGAAGCAATCATAACCAGCCTTAACACAAGAAAAAACGAAATCGACACCCAGGATAAAATTCATCAAAACACATTAACTGCCGCGATAGGTTGAATAACCATAGGCATTGAGCAGCAGCGGTACGTGATAGTGCTCTTGCACATTGACTACCTGAAAACTGATTTGGATTTCAGGATAAAAACTGCTGCGCCCCTGCTGCACATACCAATCGCCAATGGCGAAATACAACAGGTAAGCACCGGCTTGTAATTCAAAATTATTTTCCCACTGCATAATGCGCCCATCCGCATCGGTTGTGGCGCTGGCAATGGGCAGATTGGTATCCAGACGATGCAAAGTGACACGCACATCTGCGGCGGGTTTGCCTGCATCGAGATTTAAAATATGCGTAGTAATAGCTGCTTTTTTCATCATTTTTTTCCGTCAATTACTTATTGACCATCAATTAATTTAGCGAGGCGCAAGCGGGTAATTTCCCCCTGCTCACGAGCACCATTTTGCAATTCAACGTCGCGCGGGTTATCTATTCTGTCCTGCAATAAACGCAACATCTCTTCTGCAGATTTGCCGCTGGCGCAAACGATAAAAATAAAACCGTTTTTTTCTTCATAGTCTTTATTAAGACGATACAAATCCCGGATAACGGATTCGTTTGCCTGCAACACTTGCCCCTGTTCTTGCGTAGCCCGCCCTGCATAACGCGAGCGAAGCAATTCGATATCGCCAATACGCGCGTGGCCGGAAAAGGCCTCTAAAATTTGCTCTTCCTCCACACCCGTCCAAAAACAATTGGCTGTGGTCAATAATTTTTCCAGATTGGCAAACGGGCGCCGCTCAGCCACATGCTTGGCCCAGGATTGGCAGTGGCAACAGCCGTAAAGCGCAGCTATAGCATCTTCTTTTGGTAAGGCGTTAAATTCAGTTAGTGTCATACTTCAATCCTTTTAAAAAATCGCACTCTATTCACACAAAATTCCCGTTGTCTTTTGCACTTGCATAATCGTTTTAATTTCACGCCATGAAGTTGAGCGAGCGGTTTGCACTGGCACACGCTGGTAATACAAGCTTTGCAATTGCGCAGCGATTGACACAGCTACTTCCATTGGCAATTTCCCTCTAACTTCGGGCAAGCC
>Ga0307408_100000546_pt1 | contig 32433 bp, 24 predicted proteins | sample 322Cmetagenome_FD_202116 | JGI IMG/M metagenome (GOLD analysis project Ga0307408, IMG submission 202116) | Maize rhizosphere microbial communities from greenhouse at UC Davis, California, United States - 322HYB-C-3 | ecosystem: Host-associated > Plants > Roots > Rhizosphere > Soil | place...
ACCGCGATCCCGCCGATCCCCAGGCTGGCGACGAAGGCGGAAATATTGATGCCGAGGTTGGACAGGATCGCCAGCAACAGCACCACCCACAGGGCGGTCTTCAGCGCCCACACCATCAAGGTGCGGGCCACGGTCGGGTTGGCGGCGCCGGCGTCGCGCGCCTGCGCGGAGGGGCGCCCGCCAAAATAACGGCGCGAAGCGATGTCGATCAGCTGGTTGACATACAGGCCAATCTGCAGCCCCAGGGTAATGAACCACAGGTGCGTGACCCGGCTGGCCCACGGTTGCGGCAAATCCAGCACGGTGAGGCCGATCAGCAGCGCCGTGATGACCACCACCAGGTTGCTGGTCTTTTTCAGCATCGCGCACAGCATTTCCGCCATCGGCCGGCTGGCGCGGCGGTCGGCCTGCATGCGTTCAAGGCGATGGCGGCTCAGCGCCACCGTCCCATGGATGGCAAGGTAGCAGGCCACCGCCACGCCGATGCTGAGCAGCCAGTTTTGCCAGTCGGTTCCTGCGAAGATGCCGTCGAATGCGGCGACCCATTTTTGGTAGTTCAAAACATGCTCCCCGGACCTGGATAACATGCTCGACTGTAATTCGGCAACAGCGTCATTACCGTGCGCCCCCGCACATACGGAGCGGGAATGTGCGCGAGCGAACTGAATCGGGCCTGCAGGTGGTGCAACATGGGGCCCCTGTTAACAGGAGGCCATTATGACCAAGCGTATTGGAAACAAGGATATTGCGCAGCACCGCAGCAAGGAAGAAAAGAAACGCATCCACGCAGCAAACGTTGCCATGGAAGCGGAAAAGCAGTCGCAGGCCCGTGAAAAGTACCGCAACCTGCAAAAGGGTCAGCCTTTTGCAGTCATGAAGGAAAGTTGAATCCCGTCAGGCGACATGCTCCGCGCCGTTCCCGTCCCCCTGCGGCAATGACGGGTCGTCGGCGGGATGCGCGCGCCGCGTGCCGCGCTGTGACTGGAATTCCAGCAGCATGGCGCCGTGCGGGCGGATGCTCGGCGCGCCGCGCGCGCCGCCCGCAGGCGCCAGCAGGAACACGCTGACCAGTTCCGCCAGTTGCCCGGCCTGGTCTTGCAGCGCGCCCGCCGCCGCCGCCGCCTGTTCCACCAGCGCGGCATTTTGCTGCGTGGCTTCATCCATTTGCACCACGGCCTGGTTGATCTGTTCGATGCCGGACGATTGCTCCGCCCCCGCCTGCGTGATTTCCGCCATGATGTCGGTGACGCTGCGGATGCCTGCCACGATATCGTGCATGGCCGATCCCGCGTCCTCCACCAGGCGGGTGCCGCCTTCCACTTTGCTGACGGAATCGCCGATCAGCTCCTTGATTTCCCGCGCGGCAGCGGCCGAGCGCTGCGCCAGGTTGCGCACTTCCGACGCCACCACGGCAAAACCCCGTCCCTGCTCGCCGGCCCGCGCCGCCTCCACGGCCGCATTCAGCGCCAGGATATTGGTCTGGAAGGCAATCCCGTCGATCACACCGATGATTTCCACCACCTTGCTCGACGACGCATGGATCGCGCCCATGGTGTGCACCACTTGCGCCACCACGTCGCCGCCATGGCGGGCCGCGTTGCACGCGGCTTGCGCCAGTTCACTGGCGCGTTCCGCATGGCGGGCATTCTGCTTGACCGCCACCGTCATTTCCTCCATCGACGATGCGGTTTCTTCCAGCGAGCCGGCCTGCTCTTCCGTGCGCGACGACAAGTCCTGGTTGCCGCTGGCGATCTGGCGCGACGCGGTGGCGATCGTATCGGCGCCAGCGCGCACGTCGCCGACGATTTTCGCCAGGCTGTCATTCATTTGCCGCAGCGCCTCCAGCAACTGCCCCGTTTCATCGGCACCCCGGACATCGATGCGGCTGGTCAGGTCACCACCCGCCACCGTGCGCACCAGCCGCACCGCCTCGCCCATCGGGCCCGTGATCGACAACGTGATCCGCCACGCTATCAGCAGCCCGGCCAGCAGCGCGGCGGCCGACAAGCCGATCACGATCGCCCGCGCCTGGTCATACGCGGCGCGCGCCGCCTCGACGGCGGCGGCGGTCAGGCCATCCTGGCGCTGGATCAGCGCTTCCAGCGACGCCAGCAACCGTTCCTGCGCCGGCGTCGCTTCGCGCATCAGCACTTGCCGTGCCTCGTCATCGTGGTTGGCCCGCGCCGCCGCGATCACCTTGTCCATCAGGGACAAGCTCGCCTGGCGCTCCTGTTCGATCGCCACCAGCATGACCTTGCCCGCCTCCGTCAACACCAGCGGTTGCAACCGCCTGGCGGCGGTTTCATAGCCCGCGCGGGCTTCCCGCAAGCGCGCCACCTGTCCCGCCACATCCATTTCCTCCTCATACATGACGGCATTGCGTACGCTGATGGCGGCGCTGCGCACCGCGTCGCGCATGTGCACCAGCAATTTGACTTTCACGATATTGTTTTCAGTGATGTCTTTCATCTGCGCGTCCATGCGCGCCATGGCCACCAGTCCGGCGGCGGCCAGCACCGCCATCAGCACCAGCACCACGGCAAAACCCGCCGTCAACCGCCAGCCTATTTTTATATTGTTCATCCGCAGTCTCCATGGTTGCGCCGGCATCCCGCATGGATGCCGGATCACAACCGATGGTACGGGACGGCCCGGCCCGTGAATATCAGGTGGCGCCTGATTTGTCGTCAGGAAATCCTGACGGCACGATGGGAAATTGCACGCGGATGCGCGTACCGTGACCTGGCTTGCTGTCCACCGCCACCGTGCCGCCCAGCTTGAGCGCCCGTTCGTGCATGCCCAGCAAACCGAATGACTGGCGCTTGCGTTTGGCGGGATCGAATCCGCAGCCATTGTCGCGCACCTCCAGCAAGATGCGTTCATCATCCCGCGCCAGGACGATGTCCACGCGGCTGGCGCCCGCGTGGCGGCGGATATTGGTCAGCGATTCCTGCACGATGCGGAACAGTTCCGTGGCGCGTCCCTCGTCCAGGCTGACCTGCCCTTCGTCCACATGCAACTGGCACGCGACGGCGTTGTGGCTGGAAAACTGTTCGACCAGCCATTCCAGCGCCGACACGATGCCCATGTCCAGCGCACTGGGGCGCAGCGCCGAGACCACGTCGCGCACCACCTGGATGGTCGAATCGACCAGTCCGGTCAGCGCGCGGGTACGCTCGGCCAGCGCGGGATTGGCCGCGCCGAACTGCATTTCCACCACCGACACGCCCAGCCGCAGCGCCGACAGGTATTGTCCCAGTTCATCGTGGATTTCACGGGTAATGTATTTGCGCTCTTCTTCGCGCACCGCGTCGCTGCGCGACGCCAGCTGGCGCAGCAATTGCTGGGATTCACTGAGGCGGCGCTCGGTTTCCTTCAGCGCGGAGATATTGCGGCCAATCGCCAGCACGCCCACCACCCGGCCGTCCGCGTTGCGCTCGGGCACCAGGTGAAACGCATAGTCGCGCGCCGCTTCGCCCGGATCGGCCAGCCGCACGAACACTTCCTTGCCTTCGCCCGACGCCAACACCTGGCGCAGTGCCGCCATGTAATCGTCCGGTGACATATCGGCGTGGGTGCGCACCGTCTTTTGCGGCTGCCGCAGCAGCGCTTCGGCCATCGGCACCCCGGTTTCCCGTTCAAAGGCGGGATTGACATAGGTGCGGCGGCATTCGCCATCGTAGCGGATCACCATGTCCGGCGCGTTTTCCGCCAGTGTACGGAATTCCTGCTCGCGGCGGCGCAACAGGGTTTCCGCCTGTTCGCGCTCGCGGATTTGCGCATTGAGCTCTTCCACCGTGCTGGCCAGTTCCGCGGTGCGCTGCGCCACCCGTGCTTCCAGCATGTCATGCGCCTGCCGCAGCGCCGCTTCCGCCTGGCTGCGCTCGATCGCATAGCGTATCGAACGCACCAGCATGCCGGTATCGACCTGCCCCTTGACCAGGTAATCCTGCGCACCCGCCTGCACCGCGCGCATGGCGACCGCTTCATCGTTCAAACCGCTCAGCACCACCAGCGCCGGCACGCGCGTGCGGCACGCCTGCAGGCGCTGCATGGTGTCCAGCCCGGTCGATCCCGGCAATCCCAGGTCCAGCAACACCAGGTCCACTTCGTTGGATTGCAGATGTTCAACGCCCTGTTCCAGGCTGCCGGCCCACGCCAGTTCCCAGTCCAGCGCCCCGGCGTCGGCCAGCATGTGCCGGAACAGCAGCGCATCGCCGCGGTTGTCTTCGATCAGCAGGATGCGGATGCGGTTGCGGTTGGCCGGATCAGGCGCCATCACAGGCCCTCCTGCTCGTCCGCCGCCAGCGTGAAGCTGAACACGGAACCGCCCGCCGCCCCCGGCGCCACGCCGATCACGCCGCCATGGCGTTCGATGATTTTCTTGCAGATCGCCAGTCCGATGCCGGTCCCCGGATAGTCCTGGCCCGCATGCAGGCGCTGGAACATGTCAAAGACGCGTTCGCAGTGTTCCGGCGCGATGCCGATGCCGTTGTCGCTCACGGCGATGCGCCAGTAACGGCCCGCGCGCTGCGCGCTGATGGCAATTCGCGGCGGCCGGTCCTTGCAAAACTTGATGGCATTGCCAATCAGGTTCTGCAGCACTTGCACCAGCTGTCCCGCATCGCCCAGCACGCATGGCAAGTCGCCGCAACGCAGCTGCGCGCCGCTTTCTTCGATCGCGATGCGCAGCGCGGCTTGCGCCATCGCCGCCACGTCATTGCAATCGACGCGCGCCAGCGGGCGCGCCTTGGTATCGACGCGGGAAATGGTCAGCAAGTCTTCGATCAGCGTCTGCATGCGCGCCGCGCCTTCCACCGCAAAGCTGATGAATTCATCGGCCTCGGCATCGAGCCGGCCCTGGTAGCGCCGCGCCAGCAATTGCACATAGCTGGCCACCATGCGCAGCGGTTCCTGCAAATCATGCGAGGCGACGTACGCCATGCGCTCCAGCTCAGCATTGGAGCGCGCCAGTTCCTGCGAGCGTTCCAGCAACTGGCGCTGCGTGGCGCGCAAGTTCAGGTGGGTGCTGACCCGCGCCAGCACTTCCTCCGCGTGGAATGGCTTGGTCACGTAATCGACCCCGCCCGCATCGTAGGCGCGGATCTTGTCGTTGATGTCGGACAGCGCGGTCATGAAGATCACGGGAATGCCACTGGTGGCGGGATCGGCCCGCAGCCGGCGGCACGTTTCAAAGCCGTCCCAGCCGGGCATCATGACATCGAGCAGGATCAGGTCCGGCTGGCCGAAGCGGGCCCGCTCCAGCCCCTCTTCGCCATCTTCGGCCACCATGACCGTGTAGCCATGGCTGCCCAGGTATTCGGCCACCACCCGCACGTTGGCGGGCGTGTCATCGATGATCAATATCGTGGAAAGCTGGCTCGCTTGCATGGCGTCCTGCCGTGTCGGCGATACGGTGAGAGAATTAGCGGTCATGATACTCCGTTATTTCAGCTGCAGCAGCGCTTCAAATGCCGCGCGCGGCATTGGTTTTCCATACAGGTAACCCTGCGCGTGGCGGCAACCATGTTGCTCCAGGTAGGCCGCCTGCGCTGGCGATTCCACGCCTTCGGCGACGGTTTCCAGCCGCAGCGCGGCGGCGATCGACAGCATGGCCTTCACCAGTTCGCTCTTGCTGCGGTCGCCCGGCACATCGCCGACAAATGAACGGTCGATTTTCAGCTGGCTGACCGGGAATCGGTGCAGATAGCTGAGCGCGGAATAGCCGGTGCCAAAATCGTCGATGGAAATGGCCAGGCCCATGCCGGTCAGGGTTTGCAGCAGGTCCGCCACCGTGCTGTCGCCATCGAGCAGCAGGCTCTCCGTGATTTCCAGCTTCAGCCATTCCGGCCGGCAGCCGCTGGCGTGCAGATGGCGGCGCACGGCGCCGGCCAGGTCATTGCGCACGAACTGGCGCGGCGACAGGTTGACGGCCAGTTGCAGGGGCTGCGCCACGCCGCGGGGGACGCCATGCGGGTTGCCCTGGCGGTTCCATTCGGCCACGGCGGCGCAGGCATCGGCCAGCACCCATTCGCCGATTTCCACGATCAGGCCGGACGCTTCGGCAATGCCGATAAAGTGCTGCGGCATCACCACGCCGTGGCCGGGCCGGTTCCAGCGCAGCAGCGCTTCGGCGCCGACCAGGCGTCCGGTATGCAGCTCCACTTGCGGCTGGAAATGCAATTCCAGTTCACCGTTGCGGCAGGCGCGCCGCAGCGCCGCCTCCACTTCCAGCCGCTCGGCGGCTTGGCGCGTCAGTTCCTGCACATAGAATTCATGGTGGTTGCGGCCTTCGCGCTTGGCGAAATACATGGCCGAATCCGCATGCTTGCACAGGGTGGCGATGTCGTTGCCATCGTCGGGGCAGAGCGCGATGCCGATACTGGCGGAGACGAACAATTCATGGCCATCGATGACGAATGGCTCCGCCAGCGCGGCAAGGAAGCAGGCCGCCCGCCGCGCCAGCTGTTCGCGGCCGGCCGGCACCAGCATGGCGAATTCATCGCCGCCGAAGCGCGCCACCATTTCCTGCGGCAAGGCGCACGCCTGCAAGCGCCGCCCCACGTCCACCAGCAAGCGGTCGCCGGCCGCATGGCCCAGCGTGTCATTGACTTGCTTGAAATGGTCCAGGTCGAGCATCATCAGTCCCACCGGCGGAACGCGGGTGGCCTTCAGCAGCGATTCGGACAGCATGGTACGGTTGGGCAATCCCGTCAACGCATCGAAATACGCCAGGCGGTGCACGGTGCGCCGATAGCGGTCCAGTTCCGCCAGCAGCCTGGATTTATTGCGCTGCAAGTACAACGCGTCGTCGCTGCACGCGTCCACCCGCTGCGCCAGCAGGCCGGTCCATTGCAACAGCCGTTCCAGCTTCCATTGCAGCCGGTCCTGCGCCGCCGGAGGGGCCGCATATCCCGCGACAGCCGCGCGGCACGCCGGTTTCGATCCGTCAGCCATTTTGTTTGCCTCGCATTCCTTACCCCGCCGCCAGGGCCACCATGCCGAAATTGCCCCCCAGCCTGATCCCGATACGGATATTTGAAATTTTTATCACGATCGGCTCCGTCGCTTTGACTACTTCCGGACTTCCCATGCTTCCGTAACCACCAGCATAGGAACAAGCGCGATGGAAACCTATCGTCCCGGACTGATTCCTCGGTAGGGCAGCGCGACGGCGCTGTCGGGAAATCCTGACAAGTCCAGGGAGCCTAGCCGGTCACGTCGTGCGTAAACACATAGCGCATCAGTTCCGCGTTATTGGCAAAGCTCATTTTCTGCATCAGGCGCGCCTTGTGCGTGCTGACCGTCTTGTTGCTGATCGATAGCTCCGCCGCGATTTCATTGACGGTGCGGCCCTGCCCCAGCAAGCCGAGGATGCGCTGTTCGCGCGATGACAGCTGTTCATGCGGCGGCGATTGTTCATCGTCGCCGTCGAACACCATCCGTTCCACGATGCGGGCGTCGATATAGCGCCCGCCGCCGGCCACCTTGCGGATCGCGGTGGTCAGCGTCTCGGCGCCGCAATCCTTGGTCAGGTAACCGTTCGCCCCCGCCGCCAGCGCGCGCCGTGCGATCTGTACTTCATTGTGCATGGACAGCACCAGCACCGGCAAACTGCCATGGTGCAGCCGCACCCGCTTGATCAAATCGACCCCGCTGATGCCGGACATCGCCATATCCAGCAACAGCAGATCCACCTCGCCGTCCCGCAGGTGCGACAGCACCTGCCCGCCGTTGACCGCCTCGGCCGCCACCGCCAGGTCCGGACACAGCGCAAACAGCTGGCGCAATCCTTCCCGCACGATCGCATGGTCATCCGCTATCAATACCCTGATCATGTCATCCCCTCTTTATTCCTGCGCGCGGGCGTCGTTGGCATAGCGCTCAACGAGCTGGCGCAGCGCCTTCGACTGGTAGCCCCGCGCCAGTATCCGCAATTGCCGCGCAAATGGCTGGTAGCGCACATCCATCTGTTCCAGCCGTTCGGCGCGGACCTGGATCGCCCGCATATTGCCCAACCGCGTCAGTTGCCGCAGCACCAGCATTTCTTCCGGCGGCGGCGGCGTCAGCGGTGCGGCCATGCCGTCGTCCCGGGCCAGTATCGCCGGCGCCGCCATGCCTGCCGCCGGTTCCGGCGCGGACATGTCCGGCTGCCGCGGCAAGTCAAACCAGAACACGCTGCCCTGGCCGGGGCGGCTCTCGACCTGGATTTCGCTGCCCATCATGCGCACGAACTGGCGGCTGATCGCCAGCCCCAGACCGGTGCCGCCAAGGCGCCGCTGCGCGTCCCCGGCCTGTTCGAACGGCTGGAAGATCGATTCCAGCTGGCCCGGCGCGATACCGACGCCGCTGTCGCCCACCTCAAAGCGCAGCCGTCCCGCGTCGCCTGGCAAGACGCGCAGGCCGACCCGTCCCGCGTCGGTGAATTTCACCGCGTTCGACAACAGGTTCAGCAACACCTGGCGCAAGCGCTGGCTGTCCGCCACCAGGATGGCCGGCACATCGGTCCCGACGTCGCAAACGAATTCCAGGTTTTTTTCCGCCGCGCGAATGGCCACCATGCCGGCAATGGCTTGCAGCTCCGTACGCAATTCAAACGGTTGCGGATACAGTTCGACCTTGCCCGCCTCCAGCTTGGCCGAATCGAGCACATTGTTAATCAGTCCCAGCAAATGCTCGCCGCTGTTGCGGATGGCTTCCGCGTGGGAGCGCTGGTCGGCGTCGAGCCGCGCATCGCGCCACAGCAAGTGGGCAAATCCCAGCACGGCGTTGAGCGGCGTGCGTAATTCATGGCTCATTTGCGCCACGAATTCGCTGCGGATGCGGGCCAGCCGTTGCGCCTCCAGCAGCGCCGCGTCGCGCGCCGCCTCGGTTTCCTTGCGCGCGCTGATGTCGCGCGCCAGCCCCACCGTGCCCAGCACGCTGCCGTCGTCGTCCAGCACCGGCGCCTTGAACACTTCCACCCAGCGCATGCCGCCGGCGCCGCCGCGCACTTCCTCCACCGTTTGCTGGCAGCGCGAATGCATCACCAGCATGTCGTCGGCGCGCGCGGCCCGCGCCACGTCCGCCGGACGCACATCGAAATCGGACTTGCCCGGCATGTCGTCGGCATCGCATCCCAGTTCCCGCGCCGTGGCCAGGTTGGCCGCCAGGTAGCGGCTGTCGGTATCCTTGAACCACACTTGCCACGGCATGGTGTCGATCAACACCCGCAGGTAGCGCGTCTGCTGGCGCAACTGGCCGGTACGCTGCTGCACCTTGAATTCCAGGCTGCTGTTGAGCGCCCGGATCTGCGCATTGGCATCCCCCAGCAAACGGTGCGAGCGGCGCAGCCGCAGCAGGAAGTACGCCAGCACCGCCAGCACCAGCGCTATCGCCGCCAGCACGGTCCACAGCCAGCGCTGCTGGAAGGCGCGTTCGCGCAATTCCAGCTGCTGCTGTTCATTGCGCCGGGTCAGGTCGGCGATTTCGCGCTGGCGCGCCTGCTGCTCATAGCGTTCCGTCAATTCCAGCACCCGTGTGCTGATCTTCTGGCGGTTGGCCTGCGCCGTCATTTCCGCCGCCGCCTGCGCATGTTCATAGGCCAGCTTGTAATCGCCCCGGCGCGCATCGAGCTGGCCCAGCAGGCGCTCGCTCTCGCTCAGGTACAGCGCCAGGCCCAGCTCGCGCGCCAGCCACAGCGAGCGCTTCAGGTCGGCTTCGGCCGCCGCCAGGCGCTTCAGCTCCACATAGCTGGTGCTGCGCGCGGTCAGCGTCCACCACAGCCCGGTCTTGTTGGGCAGGCGTTCATAGGTGGCCACCGCTTCATCGAGCAGCGCCAGCGCCCGCGCGTGCTCGCCCGTCATGCGCGCCTGGTGGGCTTCGGCAAACAGGCCGGCGGTCAGGTAAAACGGCAAGCCAATGGCGCGGTACATCGCCGTGGCCTGGCGCACCAGCGCGCTGCCCGCCGCCGTGTCGCCCTGCGACGACAGCACACCGCCCTGGCCGGCCACGGCCAGCGCTTCCAGCAGGCGCGAGCCGGCGGCTTGCGCCTGCACCTGCATTTGCCGGTATTGCTGCAGTGACTCCTTGTTGTTGTCGCTCTGGTTATACGAAATGGCCATGCACTGGTGGGCGTACGCCATCGCCCGCGGCTGCCCGCTGCGGCGCGCCATTTCCATACTGCGCACGCACGCGTCGACCGATTCATCGATCTTGCCGAAGCGGTTGTACATCATCGCCAGCCGCAGCATGGCTTCGCTCAGCAATTCGGGCCGGTCGATGCCGTCGAGCGCCTTGACGGCGCGGTTGGTGACGATGATCAGGCGCTGGAAGTTGCCCTGGTTGACGGTGTTGAGCGCGACCACCAGGTCCGCCTCGGCTTGCCCGACAAGGTCGCCGTGGCGCAGCGCCAGCGCATAGGCCTGGTCCGCCAGGGTGGCTGTCGTGTCGGTATGGGCGCGGTACAGCGCGATGCGGGCGCGCAAGTTCAGCAGGCGCACCGTATCGGCCGGCGGCGCGCCCGGTGGCAGCGCGGCGGCCAGTTTGCGCACCTGTTCCTCGGCGCGCACGGCGTCATTGTCGGCCAGCAGCAGGACGCGCGCCGCTTCGGCGCGCCACAAGCTAAGCGGCATATCGCCGGCGCCGCACTGTCCGTGCCATGCCAGCACGGCCAGCACGCCGGCGCGCAGCCACCGGCCACTGACGTTGATCTTCATGCCCGCCCCATAGTCGTCACTGCCCGGACCAGCATGACAGAATTTCCAGGGACTGCCTATAAGGAAATCCTGAATTCAAAAAACACAACGCCAGCCTTAATAGCGGTACGCCGCGCTGACGGCAAGCTGGCGGTCGTTCATGAAACTGCCCTGGTGCCGTTGCTGCGCGCCGTAGAAACTGCGGCGCACGGTGTTACCCAGGTTATTGCCTTCCAGCGCCAGGGTCAGGTTGGGGTTGACCTGATAGCGCAGCGCGGCGTCAAGCCAGCCATAACCCCGCGTATACACCGGCAGCGCGCCCACGCCGACGATATTCGACACCCCGCTGAGGAAGGTGGAGCGCCAGTTACAGGCGGCGCGCGCGGACCAGCCGCCGCGTTCATACATCAGCACCGCGTTGGCGCTGCGGCGCGACAGGTTTTGCAGCGGCACATTGGCGCCGAGGATGGGACTGGCCGTGCTGCTGTCCACCCAGGTGGCGTTCACCTGCGCCCCCAGGCCGCGCCAGGCGCCGGGCAGGAAATCAAAGAATTGCTGGTAGCCCAGTTCCACGCCTTTGATACGGGCCCGGTTGCCGTTTTGCGGCCGCGTCACCTGGTAGGTCACGCCGTCATGCACTTCAGGCGCGCTGACACTGGTGACAAAGCCGTCCACCTGCTTGAAGAACACGGTGGCAAACAGCAGGCGGCCGGCGCTGCCGTAGCGCTCGGCCGCCAGGTCGAGGTTATCCGAGCGCACCGGGCGCAGCGCGGGGTTGCCGGCGCTGCCGGCGTTGGCCGACGGCGTGATGGAATTGGGCACCAGGGTCAGCGACGGCGACAGCTGGTCGAAATTCGGACGCGTCATGGTTTTCGACAGCGCGGCGCGCCATACCGTGTCCGGCGACGGACGGTAGCGCACACTGGCGCTGGGCAGCCAGTCCAGCGCACGGTCGGTGACGGCCAGCGGCGCCACCCCCACGCCCGGCACGCCGCGGCTGCCGTCCACGGCTTCGCGCACCCGCGTCGCGCGCAAGCCCGCGTTGCCCTCCAGCGGCCAGCCATCGGCCTTGAAATCAGCCATCAGCCACGCCGCCGCGCTGCGCTCGTCGACGCGCCACAGGGTCAGCGCACTGGCCCGGGATGGAACCGCCGCCGTCACCCCCAGCTGGCGCCGCAGCGCCAACGCATCGCGCGCCAGGCCCAGGTCCGCATACAGCAGGCCGGCAACACTGCCGCCCGGCTCCCCCGGGAACAGCGCCCCGGCCGGCCCCGGCGTCAATGGCGCGGCCGACGATGGCAGGCTGAGCGCGGCGTCGGCGAAGATCAGGCCGGGCGCATTGCCGGCGCCGCGGCGCGCCAGCCGCAGGCCACCGGTCACCATGTGCAGCCACTGGCCGGGGCGCGCCAGCGTGGCATCGATGCGCAGCGCATCGAGGGCGCCGTCGAAAGGCCGCGTGCGGTATGGCGCGCCCACAAAGCGGTAAGCGGCGGCGCCGCCCTGCGCCAGGCCATCGACCGCCGTGGCGGGCACCTTGCCGCTGTAGTCGATACGATAGGCTGGCGCGCTGGCGGCCAGGGTGGCGCCGGAAAAGAACAGGTTGTTATAACTATCGGTATGGCTGGCATCGAGCTGCCACAGCCAGTCACCGGTGCGCCAGCTGCCGCCGACGGCCAACTGGCGGTTGCGGTCCAGCGTGTCGCGCGCAAAGCTCAATACCGATACCGGCGCCCCGGTCCACGTGATGCGCTGCAGGTCGCGCGTGCCGGGAAACAGCGCCACGCTGCCCGCAACGAAGGTGGCCGGCGCGGACAGGTTGACCTGCCAGGAATCCTGCACGGTCTTGAATTGCGCATAGCTGCCTTCGGCATACAATTCCATCCCCGCGGCCGGCCGCCATTGCAGCACGGCGCTGATGGCGTCGCGCTGGCGCAGGCCCAGGCTGGCCGTTTCCGTGCCCCCCGCGGGCGCCAGCACGGACTGCCCCGGCACCAGGTCGGCGCGCAGGCGCGGTTCGGCGCTGCTTTTCTGGTCTTCACGCCACGCGCGGCGCTGGCTGGCCACGCTGACCAATACGCCGAATTCACCGAAGGCGCCGGGCCAGCGGCCGCTGGCCAGCAGCGAATACTGGGGCGCGCCGCCGGCAACGAGCTCACCGCGCACATGGCGCGCGGTGGCGGCCAGTTGCATGCCGTTGAAATCGAACGGGCGGCGCGTGCGCAAATCCACCAGGCCGCCGACGCCGCCTTCCAGCTGGCTGGCGGACGAGGTCTTATGGACGGCGATGGCCGCCACCAGCTCCGCCGGCACGTCGGCAAAATCGAGCGTGCGGCCGGTGCCGGCGGTGAATACTTCGCGGCCGTTGAGGGTGGTTTCCATTTGCGACAGGCCCCGGATCGCCACCGCCGTGCCTTCGCCACGGTCACGCCCGACCTGCACCCCGGGGATGCGCTGCAAGGCATCGTTGACGCTGAAGTCGGGCAGCTTGTCGATGTCGTCTGCGACCACGGCGTCGACCACGCCCAGGCCCGTCCGGCGGATCTGGCGCGCCGATTCCAGGCTGGCCCGCTGGCCAACCACGATCACGCTTGGGATGGCGTCCGGCAGTGCGTCTGGCAGTGGCATGGTTTGTCCCCTGGCAATGAGTTTCCCATGATTGCCTACTAACCGGATGCAGGCAAGATGCTTGCCGCCGCCGCGCGATGCGGGTGCGGACAGCGCGCAACAGTTGGTTCAAGCGTGGCCATCAACGGCGTTTATAGATGCCGGCGCACACCACGGTATCGTCCGACCGTTCGCAATACATGCGCTTGGGCAAGATCGACTTCGTGACCGGGTCGACAAACGCATAGTCTTGCCAAAAGCTGGCTTTGGTGGCGGCCAGGTCCATGCGTTCGCGGATGAACGCCTTGCCATCGGCATCCCGCAATTCCAGCAGCTCCTTGCCCACCATGCGCGGGTTCTGGCCATGCGCCAGCACCTTGCCGGTCAGGCTGTAGACCACTGGATACAGGTCGCCCTGGACCCAGGCCGGATCCTTGGCGGTGATCGCTTCCCGGGTCTTCGCACTATCCTTGCGCAGCGCGGCGACGGCCTTGGCCACCATTTGTTCGGCCTGGGCCGGGGTGGCATAGGCCGGCGCGGCGGCGGCGGTGGTGGGGATAGGGGCCGCGGCGGCCAGCGCCATGCAGGCCACTGTGAAAACATGTTTCATAACAATCTCCTTTGGGTGCTGGCATCACCTTAACAACGCTACTTGCATGCCGCCATCATCCGGGCCTGATTCCGCCGTGGGGATTTCCTTACCCGCCCAGGCCACCATCGGCCATAATGTGCATGGTTTTTATTAATTCCGCATAAATCGTGCATACCCTTCCGAAGGAGTCGTCATGTCCACCATCAGCGTCGATCGCCATGACCTGGCCCTGCTGACCGAACTGCAGCGCGACGGCCGCGCCACCAACGCCGCGCTGGGCGAGCGCATCCACTTATCGACCTCGCAGGTCAGCCGCCGCATCCAGCGCCTGGAAGAAGCGCGCGTGATCGACCATTACGCGGCCATGCTGGAACCGTCGGTGGTGGGACTGGGGGTGCTGGCGTTTATCCATGTCACCCTGGACCGGCATAACACGTCGTCGGGCGCCAGTTTTGAACAGGCGGTCAGCGACTTGCCGGAAGTGCTGGAATGCTTTTCCGTCACGGGGGAGGCCGACTATGTGCTGCGGGCGGTGTCGCACGACCTGGCGTCGTTTTCCGAATTCATGATGCACAGCCTGCTGCGCATCCCCGGCGTCACCAACGTCAAGACGAATATCTCGCTGAAGAAGGTCAAGCAGGTGACGGAACTGCCGCTGGATCACATCGCCCAGCCGCGCCAGCCGAAAATGCGCGTGCACTTCGCCCAGTAATCGACTTTACGGCGCCTGGCCCCAATGGCACCAAAGGGCTCGGGCGCACATGAAACAGCCCGCACTGGGCGGGCTGTCTGGCATTAACTACCGTGATTAACTACCGTGGTTGCGCGGCGGGATCAGAACTCTTCCCACTCGCCGTCCGGCGAATTCACGGTTTTTTTCGCCGCGGCGGCTTTCGGCGCCGCTTTCGGCTTGGCCGGACCCGACACCGTCAGCGCCGTGACCGGCGCCTTGGCGGCGCGGGGCGTGGCCGGTTTCGCCGCAAAGTGCGCACTGTCGATGCGGAACGCGCTGACCACGCCGGCCAGGCTGGCGGCCTGGTCTTGCATGCCTTGCGCGGCGGCGGCGGTTTCTTCCACCAGCGCCGCGTTTTGCTGCGTGGTCTGGTCCATTTGCGAAATCGCCTGGTGCACCTGGGCGATGCCCGCGTTTTGCTCTTCGGTCGCGGCGCTGATTTCGCCCACGATGTCGGTCACCTGGCGGATGCTGGCGACCACCTGCTCCATGGTCATGCCGGCCTGCTCGACCAGCTTGGTGCCGGAGCCGACTTTTTCCACCGAATCGTTGATCAGGACCTTGATTTCCTTGGCCGCCGCGGCGGAACGCTGCGCCAGGTTACGCACCTCGGTCGCCACCACGGCGAAGCCACGGCCCTGCTCACCGGCACGGGCCGCTTCCACCGCGGCATTCAGCGCCAGGATGTTGGTCTGGAACGCGATGCCGTCAATCACGGAAATGATGTCGACAATCTTGCGCGACGAATCGTTGATCGAACCCATCGTGAAGATGACCTGCTCCACCACGCTGCCGCCCTGGATCGCCACTTCCGAGGCGGAGCGGGCCAGCTGGTTGGCCTGGCGGGCGTTGTCCGAGTTCTGGCTGACGGTGGACGTCAATTCTTCCATCGACGACGCGGTCTGTTCCAGCGCCGCCGCCTGTGCCGAGGTGCGCTGCGACAGGTCACCGGTGCCGGCCGCTATTTGCTGCGACGCCGAGCTGACCGCATCGGCCGACGAACGGGCCGCGCCGATCGCGCCGCCGATGTCCGTCAACAACTTGTTAAAGGCGACGGCCGTATGGCCGATTTCATCCATGCGTTCCACTTGCACCTGGCGGGTCAGGTCCAGCGACTGGCTGACGTCTTCGATCGTGCCTTTGATGGCGGCCAGGCTGTTGCTGATGATGTTGTACAGGTGGTAGCCCAGCACGGCCGTGATGATCAGCGCCAGCACCATCACGATGCCCAGCATCGTCAAGGCACTGCTGTAGGCGGCTTCCGCTTCCAGGCGCACTTCCTCGACCAGCTTGTTGTTATGGGCGATGTGGTCGTTCAGCGACTTTTGCAGCGCGGCGGCGCTGACCGCCAGCGGCGTGCCGGCTTCCAGCGTGGCACGGATCGCATCCATGTCACCCGCGCGCGAGGCGGCCAGGAACGGCACCAGCGCCTGGCGGTAGGCCGCCATCGTGGCCTTGTCCGATTCCACCATCTTGCGGTCGGTTTCGTCGTAAATACGCTCTTTTTCGTATTCGGCGATCACCTTGTCAAAATCCGCGTGGGCATCATTATAGGCCTTGTCCAGGGCGGTCTTGTCCGGCAGGTTCGAGAACACCGACAGACGGTAGCCAGCCAGGCGGCTGGCGGCCAGTGCATGCTTGGCGGCGTTCAGGCCGATGATGCTGGGCAGCAGATGCGACTGCACGGTTTCAAAACGCTGCTGCGAGCGCTTCAGTTGAATCAGTCCATTGGCGCCGACAAACATCAGGGCCAATAGCGCGACTGAGAGAGTCGTTATCAAGCGCTTGGTAATAGTCATGGTTCTTCAGTTGGAAGTTGATCGAGATCAACCGGAATTCCGGTTTTGTCCATCGGCAAGTATCGCGGAATGCCCAGTCCACCGCAAGCTCGGAACGTGACTTTTATATTGAAATTATTAAGATGGCTGAATATTTAAGCAAAATAGCGTGGCGCGTGCGCCTCACTCATCAATGCCTCCACATCACAGCAGCGCCCCCAGCTCCACCTGGACCTTGATCATGGCGGGCAGGCAGCGCTCGATGATCTGCTGCGCCGTCATGCGCCCCGCATGCACGCTGATATTCATGGCCGCCACCACGTCGCCCCGGAAATTGCGCAGCGGGACGGCAATGGTGCGCAAGCCCAGCTCCAGTTCCTGGTCCACCAGCGCATAGCCCTGCTCCCGCGCCCGCGCGATTTCCAGCGCCAGCCGCTCCTTGTTGACGATGGTGTGCGCCGTGATGGGTTCCGGTTCGGTCCGTTCCAGGAAGCGCTCCACCGCCGGATGCGGCAGGCAGGCCAGCAACATGCGCCCGTTGGCCGTGCAATACGCCGGCACCCGCGTGCCCGGCTGCAGGGTGTTCGACACCAGCCGCCCCGCGCTGACCGCCGCCACGCACACCAGTTGGTCGTCATCGAGCACGCCGCAGGATGCGGCTTCTTCCAGCGAATAGGCGAGCCGGTACAACAGCGGCTGCACGATGCGGGGCAAGCGGGCCGAGTGCAGGTACGACTGTCCCAGCCGCAGCACGGCCGGCGTCAATGAAAATTGTTTATTTTCATGCCGCATGTAACCGAGGTGCGCCAGCGTGATCAGGTAGCGCCGCGCGGCGGCCCGCGTCAGGCCGGTGCGCTCGGCCACCTCGGCGATGGTCAGGCGCGAGCGCTCTTGGTCGAACGCTTCGATCACCTGCAAGCCCTTTTCCAGGCCGGCGATCAGATCGCGCGGATGGGGGGCGGAAAAATCGTCGTTGGCAGCCATATCGCAATTAGATTCAAGTTTGTGCGAGTATCGCACAATATGGGCGAACATCGCATATTGCGCGCACTGGGCGGATTGTTTGCGTGCCGCTCCCTGCCTAACATGGCCTCCATCGAATACACAAACGCGCGCCAAGCGCACAAAGGAGAGAGCGTGAATTTCGAAGCGATTGCCCCGGGCGTCTATCCGGAACTGGTCTACCCGCCGTATAAATCCACCGCCAAGCGCGGCCCGCTGCAGGCGCCGCTGCGCCTCGACGCGGCGCGCCCGGTGACGGACAACATCGTCGCCACGCGCCGGTTGCTGCTGCCGCATGACATGGATTTGACCGCGCAGGGCGAAGGCGAACCGCTGGGCGAGAAGATCGTCGTCACCGGCCGCGTGGTCGATGAAGACGGCAAGCCGGTGCGCAATTCGCTGCTGGAAGTCTGGCAATGCAACGCGGCGGGCCGTTACCGCCACAAGAAAGACCTGCACGATGCGCCGCTGGACCCGAACTTCAATGGCTGGGGCAAGATGCTGACCGACGACGACGGCCGCTACCGCTTTGTCACCATCAAACCCGGTCCCTATCCATGGGGCAATCACGACAAGGCATGGCGTCCCGCCCACATCCACTTTTCGCTGTTCGGCAATGTGTACGCGCAGCGCCTGGTGACACAAATGTATTTCCCCAGCGACCCGCTGTTCGACTACGACCCGATTTTCCAAAGCATCCCGGACCTGGCCGCGCGCCAGCGCCTGATTTCCCGCTTTTCGCTGGAACACACGGTCGGCGCTGAAATGCTGGGCTATGAATTCGACATCGTCCTGCGCGGCCGCGACGCCACGCCGATGGGCATCTGACCTGGAGACCGCCATGAGCAACATCATCAGCAACATCACCACTTCGCAAACCATCGGCCCGTTCTCGCACGAGGCGTGGCAATGGGCGGCAAGCGCCACCGGCACCACCACCCTGCAAACGACCGCCGCCACCGTGACCGTGCACGGCGTGATCTTTGACGGCGACGGCATGCCGGTCAACGACGCGCAAATCGAAGCCTGGCTGCCGGAGGGCGCCGCGTATGAACAACAGCAAGCGATCCCCGGCTTCCGCCGCGTGCCCAGCGGCGAACAGGGCGAGTTCGCATTGCGTATCTCGCGCCCGGCCCGGCCCACGCCGGGCGAACCGGCCGCCTACATCACGGTGTTCGCGCGCGGCCTGGTGAAACACCAGTTCACCGCCGTGTTCCTCGGCGACGACGCCGGTTTGTGCGACTCGGCCATCCTCGACCAGGTGCCGGCGGCGCGGCGCGCCACCCTGCTGGCCGCCGCGCAGCCCGACGGCTCGTATCGCTGGGATATCCGCCTGCAAGGTGACCAGGAAACCGTGTTCTTCGACTATCAATAACAGGAGGCGCCGTGAGCGGATCGATCTTCGACAGCTTTCTCACCACCACGGACATGCAGGCGGTCTTCAGCGATGAAGCCATCGTGCAGGGCATGTTCCGTTTCGAAGCCGCGCTGGCCACGGCCCAGGCGGCCGAGGGCATGGTGCCCGACAGCGCGGCGCGCGCCATCGCCTCGGTCTGCAGCGCGCCCCTGTACGACATCCCCGCGCTGATCGTGGCGGGGCAGCGGGCCGGCAGCCTGGCGATCCCGCTGGTCAAGGAACTGACCCGCACCGTGGCGCTGTACGACAAGGAGTCCGCCGCGCGCGTGCACTGGGGCGCCACCAGCCAGGACGTGCTCGATACCGCCATGGTGCTGGCCACGCGCGACGCCCTGCAATTGATCGACAGTGCGCTCGAATCGCTGTGCGCGCACTTGCTGGAACTGGCATCGCAACAGCTCGATACCCCGGTGCTGGCGCGCACCTTGATGCAGCCGGCGCAAGTCACCTCGTTCGGTTTCAAGCTGGCCGGATGGGCGGCGCCGCTGGTGCGGGCCCGCGCGCGGCTGCGCGGCGCGGCGGCCCGCGCGCTGCAATTGCAACTGGGCGGCGCGGTCGGCACCCTGTCCGTCATGGGCGAACAGGGACCGGCCGTGGCCCAGCGCATGGCGCATGCGCTGGGCTTGCGGGTCCCGGAAGGCAACTGGCACACGCAGCGCGACGAGTGGGTGCGGCTCGGCATGGAAGTGGCGATTTTGACGGGCAGCCTGGGCAAAGTCGCCACCGACCTGGCGCTGATGGCGCAGGGCGAAGTGGGCGAATTGGCGGAACCGTCCGGCGCGGGCCGTGGCGGCTCGTCCGCCATGCCGCATAAACGCAATCCCGTCTCCGCCATGATTGCGCTGGCCGCCGCCGCCCGCGCGCCGCACACGGCGGCCACCCTGCTGTCCACCATGGGCCAGCAGCACGAACGGGGGCTGGGCAATTGGCAAGCGGAACTGGCCGCGTGGCCGCAACTGTTCCTCGGCGCCCATGGCGCGCTGCAGGCGCTGAACGAGGCCTTTGCCGGCCTGCAGGTGGACCACGCGCGCATGCTGCGCAATATCGATGCGCTGCAGGGCTTGGTGTTTGCGGAAGCGGCATCGGCGCACATCGCGGCCGCCATCGGCCGCCCTGCCGCGCATGCGCTGCTGGAACAATTGTCGCAACAGGCGGTGCAAACCGGCCGCCATTTGCGCGACCTGGCGCTGGACGCGGTGCAAGCCGATCCGGCGCTGGCCGGCATCGACGCGGAGCGGCTGGCCGCGCTGTTCGATCCGCTGCACGCGTCCGTAGCGGCGCGCCGCCTGGCGCGGGACCAATTGCCGATGCTGCGGCGCGCCTTGGCGTCGCCGCAATCACCACACGGAGTACCGTTATGACCTACGATCCCTACCAACATGACTACGAGCGCGGCATGGCCAACCGCCGCGCCGTCCTGGGCGACGCCTGGGTCGACCGTTCAACGGCCGCCGCCACCACCTTCAATGCCGACTTCCAGAACCTGATCACGCGCTTTGCGTGGCATGAAATCTGGGGCCGTCCGGGCCTGCACCACCAGACCCGCCGCGCCATTGTGCTGTCGATCACCATTGCGCTGGGCCGCTGGGAAGAATTCGAATTGCACGTGCGCGCCGCGCTGCTGGGACCGGATGAGCACCGCCTGTCGGTCGATGAATTGAAAGAGGTGTTGATGCAGTCGGCGATCTACGCCGGCGTCCCCGCCGCCAACACGGCCTTTACCCATGCCCAGCACATCCTGCGCGAAATCGGCCCGCAGATCGGCTACCAGCTGGAACCGCTGGCGCCAGCGGGCGTGCCGCATCCCGGTGTCGGCCGCGCAGGCCGCACCGCGTCCGAGCCCGCGCTGCATTACACGGTGCGCGAGCCGCGCAACGGCAGCGCGCCGCGCCACACGGTGGTGCTGAGCCATGCGCTGGGCTGCGACCTGTCGATGTGGGACGGTTTGGCGGCAGTGCTGGCGGCCGATTGCCGCGTGATTGCCTATGACCACCGCGGCCACGGCGGTTCCGCCGCGCCGGCGGGTCCCTACTCGATGGCCGGCCTGGCCGGCGATGCGGCGCGCCTGCTGGAAGAACTGGGCACCGGCCCGGTGGTCTGGATCGGCCTGTCGATGGGCGGCATGGTGGGCCAGGAACTGGCGCTGCGCCACCCGGCCCTGGTGAAAGCGCTGGTGATCGCCAATTCCACTTCCGGCTACCCCGAGGCGGCGCGCGCCATGTGGCAACAGCGCATCGACACGGTGCGGTCGGGCGGCACGCAAGCCATTGCCGACGCCGTCATGGGCCGCTACTTCCACGACGACTTCCGCGCGACATCGGGCGCCACGGTGGCGCGCTTCCGCCATCGCCTCGTCACCACCGATGCCGAAGGCTATATCGGCTGCTGCGCGGCGGTCGGCGGTGTCGACACCACGGCGCGCCTGCCGCAACTGGCGATGCCTGCCTTGGTGATTGCCGGGGAACTCGACCAGGGCACGCCGCTGGCCATGTCGCAGACGATGGCGGAAGCCATACCCGGCGCGCAACTGGTGGTGCTGGCCGATGCGTCGCACCTGGCCGCGATCGAGCAGCCGGCCGCGTTTGCGCGGGCCGTGAAGCAATTTATCGCCGGGGTGTAATCCCCGGCACATCGCGCGCCGGCGGCAACGCCGCCAACACACCCGGCAGTGGCAGGCAATGCCGCGATAGACGGCATCGATACCGGCGCGGTCGACCAGCATGCCCGGTACCGTCGCGCCCAAGCCGCCCATGCCGAAGGCAAAGCCGAAGAACAGGCCGGAGCGCCTGCGGCGGCTAGCGTACATGCCAAATTAATCCATGGTCTACGACCGAGGGACGCACGCAACGACACGCATACCTGCTAAAGCAGACTACTGCGTCACCTTCAGCCCCGTCCTGACCGACACCACATTGCCCGACACCTTGTCCTTGACCTCGGCCCAGAGCCGGTAATCGCCAACGGGATCGGTCTGGTCGAAGCTCATCTTGATCGAGACGGTTCCCAATTGGGCCTTGCCCGGCGCCACGGGCGCGTGCTGCCATACCGCACCGCCGCTGGCCGGGACCTTGTTGCCGTCGGGCCCTTCCAGCACGAATTCCGATACCAGGTCGCACACGCCCGCCGCATTGGCCACACAGCCGCCGAAGATCAGCAGCGCGGCAACCTCGCCGCCCTGGCGCACGGTCTGGGTCACTCTCAATTTCGGCGGCGTGGGTTGGCTCCACGCTTGCCGGAAGGCGTTTTCATCGGCGGTGAGGACCAGTTGCACACCGAGCCCGCCCGCATTGCCCCTGCTTTCCACACCGGCAACCGCCCCGCTGCCGCCATCGGCCCACACGTTGGAGAAGGTCAACGGCAACAATGCCGCCAATAAGGTCCAAACCCGTTTCATCGACTATCGCTCCTTTAAAAGCCTGGCAAGATTGCAGGCGCCCCGGCATCATATGCCAAAACGACAAGAGCCGGGTCCGTGCGGGAACCGGCCCTTCGGCATCACGCCACGACGATAATCACTTGCCCAGCTCGTGCATCGGCACCTTGTACGTCTCCTTCGCCGACGCCACGGAAATCGCCGACACGACACTGGTCGCCGTGACAAACGCCGCCACCGGGATCCAGCCCATCGGCCCAGGCTGCAGGATCGCCGCGCTGATGGTCGGCGCGAAGCCGCCCAGGGCAAAGCCGATCTGGGTGCCGATCGCCATGCCGGACAATCGTACCCGGGTCGAGAACATTTCACCGTACATGGCCGGCCACACGCCGTTGGCGGCGCTGTACACCACGCCCGACAGCGCAATGCCGGACACGAAGATCAGCGCGATGTGGCCATGGGCGATGGCCCACATGTAGGGCCACGCCAGCACTGCGGAACCCAGCGCACCGAAGATGAACACCGGCTTGCGGCCAATGCGGTCGGCCAGCGATGCCCACAGCGGGATCGCGCCCAGCGCCACCGTATTGGCCAGGATCAGCACCGTCAGCATGGTGGAGCGCGGCAACTGCATGGTATTGACCGCATAGGACAACGTGAACACGCTGAAAATCGTGCTGACCACCGACACCAGCGCGGCAAAGATCACCCGCAACAGGTTGGCCTTGTGCTCGGCAATCAATTCCACCAGCGGCATGCGTTCATTCTTTTGCGGCGCGGCTTCCTCGAAGGCCGGGGTTTCCGGCAGGGTGCGGCGTACCCACATGCCCACCGCCACCACCACGGCGCTGAGCAGGAAGGGAATGCGCCAGCCCCACGACAGCAGGTCTTCCTCCGGCAGCGCCGACAATGGCAGGAACACCAGGGTCGCCAGGATCAGGCCGGCCTGGGTGCCGCTCAACGTAAAGCTGGTGAAGAAGGCGCGGCGGTGTGGCGGCGCGTGTTCCAGCGTCATGGAATTGGCCCCGGCCTGTTCGCCGGCCGCCGACACGCCCTGCAGCATGCGCAGCACCACCAGCATCACCGGGGCCGCCATGCCGACCTGGCCATAGGTCGGCAACAGGCCGACACAGAAGGTCGAAACGCCCATCAGCAGCAAGGTAAAAGTCAGCACTTTCTTGCGGCCGTACTTGTCGCCGATATGCCCCAGCATGACGGCGCCCAGCGGACGGGTGATGTAGGCCACGCCAAAGGTGGCAAACGCCGCCACGGCGGCCACGGCGGGGTCGAACGACGGGAAGAATATTTTTCCGAAGACCAGCGCGGCGGCCGTGCCGTAGATGAAGAAATCGTAGTATTCGACGGCGCTGCCGATCCAGCTGGCAAAGGCGGCCTTGCGGGGTGAACCTGTTGGCGGGTTCTTCACATTCACAGGTGGTTGCCCGGAAGGTTCCGCTTGGTCTGGTGCTGCGCGCATGGCGTCCCGCTGGCGTAACGTGGTGGTGGTGTTCATGTCTTCCTCCATATTATCTATCAATGTGTGGCTCAGAACTTGTGCAGGATGCCGAGCTGTACGCCGGTCAGGCGGCGGCCGTCGATATCGGCGCCGGCCAGGTTGGCCGATGGCGCAGCGGAACTGCTGAAGCGGAAACCGGCGTTGGCCTGGTTTTTCAATGCCGAGGCAAAGCCGTACAACAGGGTGCGCTTCGACAGGTCGTAATACCCGCCGATATTCGCGCTGCGCGCGCCGGCCTGGCCGCCGCTGGTATCAATCACACCGCCCACCATCGCCCCCACGCGAAATTGCTGGCTGATCCGATAGTCGGCTGACAGTTCCCACAGGTTGTGGAAGCGGTTGGCATTGACATCGGTGCCGGCGAAGCTGTTGCCGGCGGCGGCCACGTTGCTGAGGATGGCGCCGGCGTTGCGGCCGGCGGCACTGGCGGTCGAATTGTTGCTGCGCCCCGCCGCCACATACACCGTGCCGGGGCCGTAGCGGTAGTTGGCATACAGGTTGTGGTACTCGATCCTGCGCCGGACTTTCGCCGTGGCGGCATCGGGGCTGGCCACCACGCCCGCGTAGCCGGCGCGCCAGGCGCCCCGCTGCCAGTCGATGGCCAGTTGGCGCACGCCGCCGCCCGCGCCCTGGCCCGCTTTTTCCGGCAACGCATAGTGCAGGTCCACCTGCACGCCGCCGAAGCGGGGCGACTTGTACGACAGATCGTTGTCGTAGCGGGACGGCACGCCAAAGGTATTGAAGATGGAGCCGAACGTGGTGCGTTCGGTGTAATCGATGGCGCCGCCGATATAAAACACTTGCGTGTTCTGGCGGCCCGCGCGGAACTCGCCATAGGGCGTATTCAGGCCGATCCACGCCTGGCGGTCGAACAGGCGGCTGCCGTCGGCGCCGGAGCCGGTATCGGCATTGACGCCCTGCTCCAGCGTGAATTTCATTTGCAGGCCGTTGCCCAGCTCCTCGGCGCCCCGCACGCCAAGGCGGCTGCGCAGGATGGCGCCATCGTTCAGGCCCGTGATGCTGTTGCCGGAACTACTGCTGATGTAGCCGATATATTGATCGAAGGTGCCGTACAGGACCGCGCTGGAGCCATTCTGGGCTTGCGCGGAGCACGCCGCCCCGGCCAGCAGCAGTGCTGCGGTAGTGTGTTTATTCATGATGTCTCAGTGATGTTGTGGTTTTATGGGTATTACTGGGTATTACTGGGTATTACTGGGTATTACGGGGTACCGGCCAGCGCGCCGATGGCCATGGCGTAGCCATGCACGCCAAAGCCGCACAGCACGCCGGATGACACCGGCGACAAATACGAGCGGTGCCGGAACGGTTCACGCGCATGCACATTCGAGATATGCAGCTCGATGACGGTCACCTGCGCGCCCTTGATGGCATCGTGCAGCGCCACCGAGGTGTGGGTATACGCGCCGGCGTTGAACACCACGCCGGCCAGGACGCCGGCCGCCTGCGCGGCGCCGGCTTCATGCAGCGCATCGATCAGCACGCCCTCGTGGTTGGACTGGCGGAAGTCCAGCGCATAGCCATGCTGCTCGCAGGCGGCGCGGCACCGTTGCTCCACGTCCGCCAGTGTTTGCGCGCCATACACGCCCGGTTCGCGCCGGCCCAGCAGGTTCAAATTCGGGCCGTTCAGCACCAGGATGGTTTTTTTCACGGTCATGGCCATGCCTCACGCCATTTCCGGATGGCCGGCGGTCGCCTGCAGCACCGTCACGCGGCGCCGCAACACCTGGTCGGTGACCCACTTGGCGGACCGGTGCGCGCGCTGCGCCACCACTTCCGGTGTGAATTGCAGGTAATCGTCGTTGAACACTTCAAAGCTGAAGTCCCCCCGGTAACCATTGCGGTCCAGGCCGCGCAGCATGTTGGACAATTCCCGCGCATGGCTGCCTTCGCCGGGGAACACGCGCAGGTGGCGCGCGGTTTCCAGCCTTTCTTCGGCCGTACGCACTTCGCGCCACATGAAGTCGGACAGTTGCACCAGCGCGATCTTGTGCGCGGGGATATCGTCCAGTTCAGTAAAATCGGCGCGGTTGGCCAGCATGTGGAAGGAATCGAGCACGATGCCGAGATTGGCGTGGTTGGCGCGCTCCACCGCTTCCCAGGATTGCTGGTACTGGTTGACATGGCGGCCCCACGACAGCGCTTCGTAGCCGACCTTGACGCCCAGCGGCACGGCCAGGTTGGCCAGCTTGGCCAGGTCGCGCACGATGTGCTCCATGTCGCCGGTCGCATGGGCGGACGTGCTGGAGCACACCATCAGCAGCGGCGAACCAACCGCCTTGCAGACCAGCAGCATCTGGCGCGCGATATCGAGCTTGTAGTCATGCAGCGCGCCATCGAGCCCTTCGTAATCGCGCATCACCTGGATGCCCGTCACGCGCACGCCGCTCCCGCGCACCACCCGCACCGCGTCCGCCAGGCCCGCCGGGTGCTGCGCCAGGTCTTTGGCCCACAGCATCAACTGGGAAAAACCGGCTGCTTTCGAGGCCCGTAATTTGGCTTCCAGGGGACCGGCCAGGGTGACCGTATCCATGCCGAAGTTGGACAGGTTCATAAAGCCTCCAGCGCGCGGAAATCATCGGAATTCACGCCGGGCCAGCCAAAGCGTTCCAGGTACAGCGGGGCCTGCTCGATCAGCATTTCCTTGCCCTTCTGAATGCGGCAGCCCCGCGCTTGCGCGTCCACCAGCAGGCGGCTCATCTCGATTTTCATGCCGCAGTCGGCGACGATGCACCCGGGCGACACGCCAAGCAGGTCGATCGGCATCGGATCGTCCGGGTGCATGCCCAGCGGCGTGCAATTGACCACCAGTTGACAGCCTTCGGCGACCGGCTGGCCAGGCACCACGCGGCATTGCGGGAAGGCTTGCCGCAGGCGGGCGCGCAGCGCTTCGGCCTGTTCGGCGCGGGTATCGCAAATCACGACTTCGGCAATGCCGCGCGCGGCCAGCGCTTCGGCAATCGCGCAGCCGACGCCGCCGCTGCCCACCACCAGCGCTTTCGCCGTGACCCAGTTGAACGGCGAGCCGGCCAGCGTCCGGTCGAACGCCCGCACAAAACCTTCGCCGTCGATCAGGTCTCCGACCAGCGCACCGTCGGAATCCTTATAGATGGCGTTGCAGGAACCGGCCAGCAGCGCGCGCGAGGTCGGCCGGTCCACCGCGTCCACGCTCATCGGCTTGTGCGGGATCGACACGAAGATGCCGCCGACGTTTTCCATCGCCATCAAGGTGCGCACGGCGTTGATGTAATCCCGCGGCGGCACCTTGAACGGCACCACGCGGGCATCGATGCCGTGGCGCTGGAAGTAGGCGTTGAACAGCGCGGGCGCCTTGACCTGTTCCACCGGCCAGCCGATCACGGGGAAAATGCGGGTGGTGCCGGAAATTTCACGCATGGCGGCCTCCGTTGGATTTCACCAGTTCGAAACTCACGCCGCCGCGGTACAGTTGCGTCAATGCGCCTTTTTCGCTGGACTGCACCGGTTCGCGGTCGACAAACACGATGCCCCGTTCACGCAGCGCGCGCACCGCTTGCGGCACGTCCGGTGCGCCAAACCCGACCCGTATCAATTGTTCTTCCCACTGCAAGCCGCCGGCGCCGGCGGGCGGCTCCACCAGTTGCAGGTAAAAACCGCCGCATGGGCTTTGCAGCAGCATGCCTTTCGGGACCACGCCGAAGTAGCTGCCTTCCGGTAGCGGGCGGAAGTCCATCAACTGCTGGTAAAAGTCCGACCATTCGGCCGTGCGGCCCTCGCCGACCGCCTGCACCACACCAAAGAAATGCAGCCCTTCCAGAGCGGCGGGATACGCATTGCTCCCGGCCTGCGCGTGCGCGATCGGCTTGAAGTCCACGTCATAGATGGAAAAATCGTCGCAGCGGTCGACGAAATACACGATGGCGTCGCCGGCGCCGTGGACACCGGGGATATTCAGTTCCATCGCACCGGCACGGGTCTGGATCGCCCACGCGCCCATGCCCGTCGCATGGCGGTAGGCCGCATCCGCATCCCGCACGCGCAGCGCAATCGCGCTGATCACGGTCGATTGCGGCGCATCGTCCGCCTGCGGCAGGGCGCGCGGATCGGCGTTGACGATCACGTTCATGCCGCCCTGGCGGTACAGCGTGACTTCGCGGGAACGGTGGCGCGCGGCGGCGGCGAATCCCATCTGCTCCAGCAGCGCGCCCAGCGCCAGCGGCTGCGCGGTGGCGTATTCGATGAATTCAATGCCGTCCACGCCCAGCGGATTATGTGGTGTTTGCATGATGTGCTCCTTGCTCGTTTCCTTGGTATGCAGGGCAGTATAGAAACGGCAAAGGGGCAGAAATAGCGGCAAAAACCGCGATTTCTGCGCTAATCGCGCAGTTTGCGCGATTAGCGGACAGCAGAATCAGGTTTGCGCGCATAATAAGCGCCATGAAAAAGCCCCCGCTCCTGAATGTGCAGGTTGCCCCGCGCGACCTGATCGACGGCCTGGTGACCGGCCTGCAAGTGCTGTCGGCCTTCGATGACGACACCACGCGCCTGAGCGCCACCACGCTGGCGGACAAGATCGCCATCAGCCGCAGCGCGGCGCGGCGCTATCTGTTGACCCTGGTGCATACCGGCATGGCCGCCACCGATGGCCGCCAGTTCTGGCTGACGCCCAAGGTCCTGACCCTGGGCCGCTCCTACCTCGATTCGGCGCGGCTGCCGCGCACCATCGTGCCGTACCTGCAAAAACTCACGGCGCAATTGCAGGAGTCCACCAATTATTCGGTGCTCGAAGGCGACGACGTGGTGTACGTCAGCCGCGTCAACGCGCCGCGCCACCTGTCGCCCGGCTTTGAACCGGGCACGCGCCTGCCCGCATATGCGTCCACGGCGGGACGGGTGTTGTTGTCGGCCTTGCCGGACGAGGACTTGCACGCGTGGCTGGCGCGGGTCGAACTGATCGCCTACACCCACCTGACCGTGACCGACAAGGACGTGCTGTTGCGCGAATTGCTGGCGATCCGCGAGACTGGTTTCGGTATCACGGAAAACCAGTATGAGATCGGCATGCGCGGCATTTCCGTTCCCGTGAAGAGCCGCCACGGGCAATTGATCGGCGCGCTCAGCGTGTCGATGCTGGCATCGGGGACGTCGAAGGCGGAAGCCACATCGCGCTGCGTACCGGCGCTGCAAGCCATGGCCAACACGCTGATGTTGTGGGTTTAGCGCCAAAGCCACCACTAGTCACCACCAGTTACCACCCGCCGTTCCCTTTCAGGTATCCTGACCCCAACATTTCCTCCGCCTGGTGCCACGCATGGATGTGAGCCCGCAGTTACTAGTCAATCGCAAGCCGGCACTGGTGCTGCGCATCGTGCTGGCGGCCCTGGTGTATTACGCGCTGGCCCGGTTGGGCCTGTTGCTGGCACTGGGGCAAAGCAATGCCAGCCCGCTCTGGCCGCCCTCCGGCTTTGCGCTGGCGCTGCTGCTGCGCTTTGGCACGCCGCTGTGGCCAGCCATCCTGGCCGGGGCGTTTTGCGCCAATGTCGCGGTATTCAAATCCAACGCTGTCGCGGCCGATGCCGTGATTTTTGCCGCCTCCGGCGCCATTGCCATCGGCAATACGCTCGAAGCCGTGCTGGCCGCATGGCTGGCGAAGCGCTGGCGGGTGCGGCCGCACCGCATGAAATCGCAGCTGGAAGTCTATCTGTACGCCGCCATCGCGGCCGGTTCGTCCCTGGTGGCGGCAGGCACCGGCGCGCTGACCCTGGCCGCGTCCGGCATTGTTCCCGCCGCCGCGCTGGCGGCGGTGGGCGGTACCTGGTGGACCGGTGACTTCCTGGGCTTGCTGATTATTTCCCCGCTGCTGCTGGTGCTGATGCGCCATGACCGTGACGCCGCCGCCAGCCGCAGGGCCTGGGCCGCGCTACCACGCGTGGTGCCGCTGCTGGCCGCCACCGCCTGCGCGGCGCTGCTGGTGTTTGTGCCGCCGCCCGACGAATGGACCGTGCCGCGTGCGCTGCCCTACCTGTTGCTGGCATTCGCCGGCTGGGCGGCGGTGCGGCACGGGCGCGCGGCGGTGTGCCTGGTGCTGGCCATCATTTGCATCATCGCGGTGCCCGCCACCGCCATGCAGCGCGGCGCCTTTGTCTCCGGCGTGCTGCAGCATTCACTGCTGTCGCTGTGCACCTTCCTCGCCATCCTGGCCATCGTCGCGTGGGTGCTGACGGCGGGCTATGGCGACGAACGCGCGGCGCGCCAGCACGCGCCGGACCAGCCCGGGCAAGCGCATCCGCCATTGTCATGGACCCCGGCGCTGACCCTGGGGCTGGGCGTGGCAGCCACGGTCTGCACCTGGGTGCTGGTCGATGCCAATACTGAACGGCGCACCCAGGAACGTTTTGACGATGCCGCCAGTACCGTGCGCGAAAAACTGGCCGGGCGCCTGGCGTCATATGAATCGCTGCTGCGCGCCGGCGCGGCGCTGTTCGACGCCTCGGTCGAGGTGAACCGCTCGGAATGGCGCGCCTATGTCAGCGCCATCGACCTGGAACGCCAGTATCCCGGACTGCACGGCTTGGGGTATGCGCGCTATATCCCGCAGGCTTCCGCCGACGAGGAGGAAACGGCACTGCGGCGCGAATTCGCTTCGTTCCGCATCTGGCCGGAGGGCAAGCGCGCCGCGTATGTCGCTGTCGCGTACCTGGAACCGCAAAATGAGCGCAACCGCGCCGCCATCGGCTACGACATGCTGCAAGAACCGGTGCGCCAACGCGCACTGCGGGCGGCGATCCAGAATGGCCGCCTCACCGCTTCAGGGCCCGTCACCCTGGTGCAGGAAATCACGCACGACAAGCAGGTCGGATTCCTGATGTACAACCCCGTATATACCGGCGCGGCGCGCAGCGCGCAGGAACTGGGTCCGCCGACCGGATTCGTCTTCAGCCCGTTCCGCATGCGCGACCTGATTACCGGCGTGTTGGGCGGCAGCCTGGAGCAGGTCCGGCTCGACATCCTCGACAGTACTCCGGACGGGAAACTGATGTACGCGAGCGCGGCCGACAACGGCCAGGCGCCCAGCTATCTCGCGCTCACCAGCCTGCAGTCCGTCACCGTGGGCGACAACGGCCACCAGTGGGTGCTGCGCGTGCGCCCCACCGCGGCCTTCGACGCCACCGTCGACCGCGGCAAGTCCCACCTGGTGCTGACCTTGGGCACGCTGGTCAGCCTGCTGTTTTATGGCCTCAGCATCAACCTGGTGAAGGCGCGCCAACTGGCGCAAGTGGACGTGGTGCGCTCGGCGGCCAGCCTGGAGCAGTCGGAAGCGCGTTTCCGGCTGCTGACGGAAAACATCGCCAACCACGCCATCGTGCTGCTCGACCCGGCCGGCTTTATCGCCACCTGGAACGCCGGCGCGGCGCGCCTGTTCGGTTACGGCGACAGTGAAATCATCGGCCGTCCGATGTCCAGCCTGATCAGCCCCGACCTGTGCGCGGTGCACGCGGCCCGCGCCATGCTCGATACGGCGCTGCAGGCCGGCCAGTTCGAGGAATTGGGCGAACGCACGCGGCGCGACGGCGGCGCCTTCCTCGCGCTGATGCAACTGTTCCCGGTGCTGGACCAGGGTGGCGCGTGCATCGGCTACGCCATGATCCTGCGCGACGTGACGCGCGAAAAAGCCGCCGAGCGCGAACTGCATGAGGCGAAAATCCAGGCGGAAGCGGCCAGCGCCGCCAAAAGCCTGTTTGTCGCCAACATGAGCCATGAATTGCGCACGCCGATGAACGCGGTGCTGGGCGCCGTGCAATTGCTGGACCGGACGCCCCTCAGTTCCCAGCAGTCCGGTTTCGTGCAAATGATTTCCGTGGCCGGCAAATCGCTGCTGGCGGTGCTCAACGATGTGCTGGACTTTTCCAAGATCGAAGCGGGCAAGCTCGATGTGGCGCAGGAACCATTCCACCTGGCCGACGTGATCGACGCGCTCGCGTCCGTGATGGCGATCCATGCCGGCGACAAAGGCCTGGCGGTGGCCATCATCGTTGCGCCGGAGGTTCCGGACGCGCTGACCGGCGATGCGCTGCGCCTGCAGCAGGTCTTGCTCAACCTGGTCGGCAACGCGATCAAGTTTTCCGAGCGGGGCTCGGTAACCGTCTCCCTGTCGACCGTGCCGGGGCCGGACGGCAGGCCATGGCTGCGCTGCGAGGTGACCGATACCGGCATCGGCATCGCGCCGGAGCAGGTCGAACGGCTGTTCATCCCCTTCAACCAGGGCGACAGCTCGATGGCGCGCCGCTTTGGCGGGACGGGACTGGGACTGGCGCTGTCGCGCCGCCTGGCCGCGCTGATGGGCGGCATGCTGGACGTGCGCAGTACGCTGGGCGCGGGCAGTACCTTCGGCCTGCAAATGCCGCTGCGCGCCGCCACCCTGCCCGACCGCCACCCGCTGCCGTCGCACCTGCACGGCTTGCGCTTGCTGTGCGTGGGACTGGACGGGCCGGAACAGGCCAGCGTGGCGCAAATGGCGGCGCGGCTGGGGTACACCGCCGACATGGCGGACGACGGCATGGCGGCGCACCGCCTTGCCGTGGCCGCCAGCGGGCAGGGCCGGCCTTACAGCGTGGTGCTGGCGGAACACGGACAGATGGCGGCGCTGGCGGGATTGCCGAACCCCGCGCCGCCGCTGATCGAAGCGGCGCACGCATACCAGTTGCAGGAGGGCCAGCGGTTGACAACCGTCGGCGCGGTACTGAC
>Ga0307408_100000547_pt1 | contig 32422 bp, 26 predicted proteins | sample 322Cmetagenome_FD_202116 | JGI IMG/M metagenome (GOLD analysis project Ga0307408, IMG submission 202116) | Maize rhizosphere microbial communities from greenhouse at UC Davis, California, United States - 322HYB-C-3 | ecosystem: Host-associated > Plants > Roots > Rhizosphere > Soil | place...
CTGCAACCAGTGTGAAAGTAGGTTATCGTCAGGCTCTTATTAGAAAAGCCCGCTAGGCATGTGCCAGCGGGCTTTTTGCTTTTTCAAACCCGGTAAACCGGGGTCTGACCCGCAGGGTCAGACCCCGTCTGCACGCCGGCTGGTGGTGTTGGGTGTGCGCTGTTGATCTTCCTCGAACGTCAAAGGCCTTGAACCCGACCCCACAGCGCCTGAACAGACAGGGTCTGACCCTTGGGTCAGACCCTGGTTTACCGGTTTCACTGGTTGGACCAGTCAAGCCTCTTCAAGCTTCCCCGCCACGTAATCGATATGCGCTTGCATCGCCGTGCGCGCAGCCTCCGGCCGGCGTGCACAAATGGCCTGGCAGATTGCACGATGTTGCTGCAATAGCTGGCCAGACACTTCGTCATCCAATGCCCGCAAGTTTGAGCCATTCAGCGTAATGTGCTCACGCAGTATCCCCAGCACGCTCGCATGCAGGTGCAGGAACATGCTGTTATGCGATGCCAGTGCGATTGCTTCGTGCAGTTGTGCGTCGAGCGCCGCCTCCTTCGCTGCCTCGTCATCCAGGCGCGATTGCTCCAGGCCTGCCAGCAGCGTGCGAATGCCTGCGTATTCTTCATCAGTGCCGCGCAGCGCAGCGTAATAGGCTGTAGCGCCTTCAAGCACACGGCGAAACTCCAGCACTTCGCTCAGCAGCACCGGATGATCCACCACCAACTGCGCCCACGGCGATGAGGAGCCAGTGCGCAGTTGATCGCCAACGAACATGCCAGCGCCAGGGCGGCTGCGCAGCAGTCCTCGCGCCACCATCCTTTGCAGCGCCTCGCGTATCGTATTGCGCGACACCGAAAACTGCTCGGCGAGCACGCGCTCCGACGGCAATTTGGCATTGGCCGGATAGCGTCCATCCAGCAGCGCTACTTCCAGTTGGCGTTGTACCTCTTCTACCAGCCCACTCGTTTTCATCTTGGCGATCTCCTTGTGCGGCCCGGTCCAACCAGTTTGCGGCGCCGCCGGCATGCGGGAATTATGGGACCTGTCGACGGAATAAGCAAAACAGAGGAGACGCATCATGAGGCCCCGACACTACCCATCGCTGGCGAGCCAGCGCAACCAGCACGTTTACCTATTCGGTACCTGCGTGATCGACTTGTTCATGCCTGAAGCCGGGCTGGATGCGGTGCGACTGCTCGAGCACCAAGGCTTGACGGTGCACTTCCCGCGTGGGCAAAGCTGCTGTGGCCAGCCTGCCTATAGCAGCGGCAATCCCGAGCAAGCGCGTGCAGTGGCGCGCGCCCAATTGGACTTGTTCCCGCAGCCATGGCCTGTCATTGTGCCTTCCGGCTCTTGCGCAGGCATGATGCGGCATCATTGGCCCGAACTGTTCGGCGACGATCCGGAAGCTGCCGCCAAAGCGCGCGAACTGGCAGGACGGATCTACGAACTGAGCGAATTCCTGCTGCACGTACTGCACGTCGACTTGCAGGCAGCACATGCACAGGATAATGAACTGGTTGTACTGCACACCTCTTGCGGCGCGCGGCGCGAAATGGGCACCAGGGAGCATGGCGTTGCATTGCTCGACGCATTGCCTGGTGTGACGCGCGTTGAGCACAAACGCGAGTCTGAGTGCTGCGGCTTTGGCGGCACCTTCTCGCTTAAGCATCCTGATATTTCGGGCGCCATGGTGGCCGACAAGGTGGCCTCTGCCTGTGCCACGGGCTGCACTCGCCTGGTCTCTGCCGACTGCGGCTGCCTGCTGAACATCGGTCACGCAGCGCAGCGCCAGGGAGCACCACTCCAGGTGGAACACATGGCCAGCTTCCTGTGGCGCCGCCTTAATGGGCAAAGCGCCGCAACCGAGCAGGATGGAGTTGTGCGATGAGCAGCATGGCTACCCGCGAGCGCATCCTGGGGGCTTTGCGCGCTGCGGCGCCGGCGGCTGCGCCAGACAGCCGCGAGCTCGAAGCACGCATCAACCAGCATCATGCACATGGCGCCTTGCGAGCCGCCTCCCAGAAACAGCGTGCGGACGTGATGGAGCGTGTCATGACGTCGGTCCGCACGGAAGTTATTCGTAGCGATTCTGCGAGCTGGCCAGCGCTGTTGGCCGTCAAACTAGGGCAGGCCGGCGTGCAGCGCTTACTGCTGGATCCCGCTACCGCTGAAGGTGCGGCGCTGGCAGCCGCACTGCCGGTCGGAATGCAAACGCTCTCGTTCTCGCAGCCGCTGGAGGCGTGGAAAGATTCCCTGTTCTCTGCGGTGGATGCCGGCTTCACGGTGGCACGTTCCGGGATTGCCGCCACCGGCACACTGGTGCTCGCGCCCGATGCCGGCACGCCACGCACCGTATCACTGGTGCCGCCGCTGCATGTGGCGCTGGTGTATGCGAGCACATTGCATGCCGACCTGCACGCAGCCATGCACTCTGAAGGTTGGAGCACCGGCATGCCGACCAACCTGGTGCTGGTATCGGGGCCTTCAAAAACATCGGATATCCAGCAAACCCTGGCCTACGGAGCGCACGGGCCAGCCGTACTGTGGGTCGTGATTGTGGACGACGGCATGGAGGCGCAGGCATGAACGCGCGCCCAATGCATTTTGTCTCGCCAGCCGACTTTCGCGAACGCGTCAGCGGCGCCTTGCAGGACCAGGCGCTGCGAACCAGCATGCGCGGCGCAATGGAGTTCCTGCAAACCAAGCGCAGCACTCAATTCCCGGATGCCGACGAACTGGAACAGCTGCGTGACCTGGGCGAGGCAATACGCCAGCACGCGCTGGCCAACCTGCCGGACCTGCTGGTGCAGTTCGAATCCAGCCTGCAGGCACTGGGCGTGCAGGTTCACTGGGCGTCCAACGCGGATGAGGCCAACGCCATCATTCACGAAATCGCACAGCGCCGCGGCGCGCGCAGCATCGTCAAAGGCAAGTCGATGGCGAGCGAAGAGGTAGAACTGAATCACTACATGTCCGAACGCGGCATCGACTGCGTCGAATCCGACATGGGTGAATACATCGTGCAACTGGCAGAGGAAAAACCCTCGCATATCGTCATGCCGGCCCTGCACAAGACGCGCGCCGAGATTGGCGCCTTGTTCGAACGCCACCTGCCCGGCACGCCTTATACCGAAGATGTTGATGCGCTGATCCTGGCCGGCCGGCGCTCCTTGCGCCAGAAGTTTGCCGATGCCGATATCGGGCTGTCCGGCGTCAATTTTGCGGCAGCCGATACCGGCACACTGTGGCTGGTGGAGAACGAGGGCAACGGCCGCTTGTCGACCACCGTGCCCGATGTGCATATCGCTTTGATGGGCGTGGAGAAGGTGGTGGCAAAGCTGGAGCACATCGTGCCGCTGGCGAGCCTGCTGACGCGCTCGGCCACCGGCCAGGCCATCACCACCTACTTTAACCTGATCACCGGTCCACGCCGCACCGGCGAACTTGATGGGCCGCGTGAAATGCATGTGGTGCTGCTCGATAACGGCCGCACGCAAGCTTATGCCGACCAGCAGCTGCGCGCCACTTTGCAGTGCATACGCTGCGGCGCCTGCATGAATCATTGCCCGGTCTACGAGCGGGTAGGCGGCCACACCTATGGCACCACCTACCCGGGACCGATCGGCAAGATTATTTCACCGCATTTGCTGGGGCTGGAGGAAACCGCCGACCTGGTGACGGCCTCCAGCTTGTGCGGTGCTTGCGCCGAAGTGTGCCCGGTGCGCATACCCATTCCGTCGCTGCTGGTGCGGCTGCGCACCGAGGCTAACCGCGATCCGGCGCAGCAGGTCGACCAGCCGCTGCGAGGCCAGGGCGCCAGTTTCAGTCGTGGTGAACGCCTGGTGTGGCGTTTCTGGAGCGGCGCCTTCGCTCGTCCCTCGGTTTATCGATGGTTCCGCTGGCTGGCGACCCGCCTGCGAGCATTCGCCCCGTCCTCCCAGCTTGGTTGGACACGTCACCGCACCCCGCTGGTCCCGGCACGCCGTAGCCTGTCCGACCTGCTGCGGGAAAGGGGGCAGGCGGAATAAGGATTGTTGTACCCATTACGGCGCTCGTTGCCGGAATAAGAAAAAAATTTCATACCCTTGGAGGAGCACAAATGCAAACCTGGAACCAGATTTATGCCCCATTGGGCAGCCTATGGCTGTCGGCGCTGGCCGCCGCCATTCCCATTCTTTTCTTCTTTGTCGCGCTGGCTGTCTGGCGCCTCAAAGGACATATTGCCGCCACGGTGACGCTGGCGCTTTCGCTGGCGGTCGCGATCTTCTTTTATGGCATGCCGGTGCCGCAAGCGCTGGCTGCCGCAGCCTACGGCTTTGCTTACGGCATGTGGCCCATCGCCTGGATCATCATCACCGCGGTGTTCCTGTACAAGGTGGTTGAACGCACCGGCCAGCTCGATATCATCCGCGCGTCGGTGGTCTCTATTACGGACGACCAGCGCCTGCAGATGCTGCTGATCGGCTTTTCTTTCGGCGCCTTCCTGGAAGGTGCGGCGGGCTTTGGTGCGCCGGTGGCGATCACCTCTGCGCTGCTGGTTGGCCTTGGCTTCAATCCGCTGTATGCGGCCGGCCTGTGCCTGATTGCGAACACCGCGCCGGTGGCGTTCGGCGCCATGGGCATTCCGATTATCGTGGCAGGCCAGGTCACTGGACTCGACGCGATGAACATCGGCGCCATGGCCGGCCGCCAGTTGCCGCTGCTGTCGCTGCTGGTGCCATTCTGGCTGGTGTTCATGATGGACGGCAAGCGCGGCATCAAGGAAACCTGGCCCGCAGCGCTGGTGGCTGGCGGCAGTTTCGCCGTCACGCAGTACATCACCTCCAACTACATCGGCCCGGAACTGCCGGACATCACCTCCGCCCTGGTGAGCCTGGGCGCCCTGACCGGCTTCCTGAAGGTATGGCAGCCTGCCAGCGCAAAGGCTGGCGCCCGCAACACGATTTCGATGGGCGGTGGCACGGCAGCCTTGTCCCCGTTCGGTGGCGCAGCTGCAGCTGGCACGGAACCGCGCAGCCGCAGCAAATCGCCATACTCCACCGCGCAAACGGTGCGTGCCTGGGCGCCGTTCGGCCTGCTGACTGCCGTGGTAACGATCTGGAGCCTGCCGCAGTTCAAGGCGCTGTTCGCCGCCAAAGGTGTGCTGGCCGGTGCTGTGCTGAAATTCCATGTGCCTTACCTGGACATGATGGTCGTCAAGATGACGCCGATCGTCGCTGCGCCCAAAGCATACGAGGCGGTGTTCAAGCTGGACCTGATCTCGGCGGTCGGCACTGCAATCCTCGTTTCGACACTGCTGTCGATGGTCTTGCTGCGCTTTAGCCCGGCCAACGGCTTGCGTGCCCTGCGCGACACCGTGCTCGAACTGCGCCGCCCGGTTCTGTCGATTGGCCTGGTCCTGGCGTTTGCGTTTGTCGCCAATTACTCGGGCATGTCGTCCACGCTGGCACTGGTGCTGGCCGGCACCGGCGCAGCGTTCCCGTTCTTCTCGCCTTTCCTCGGCTGGCTGGGCGTGTTCCTGACCGGTTCCGACACTTCTTCGAATGCCTTGTTCTGCTCACTGCAGAATACAACCGCGCACCAGGTCGGGGTATCCGATACGCTGCTGGTGGCTGCAAATACGACCGGCGGCGTGACCGGAAAGATGATCTCTCCACAGTCGATTGCCGTTGCCTGCGCGGCGACTGGCCTGGTCGGGCGGGAGTCTGAATTGTTCCGCTTCACGCTCAAGCATAGCCTCCTGTTTGCCGTCATAGTTGGCCTGATGACGGTCTTGCAGGCGTATGTGTTCACAGGGATGGTGCCGCATTGACGCGAGCCGTTTCCGCCTAAGGCCTGCCCCGCGAAATGAAGGCGGGCGGGCCTTTTTCCTTTCGAATGTCCCAAATAAGACATACAACAGAAACCTGTCTCAATTTTCCGCAAACGTTGACTTGCTCCCTGCAACCTAGCTAGTGTTGGTACTCGAGCCGGAGAAACCGGACGACAAAACACAAGACAATCACGGGATTAATGGAGCAAAAATGAAGATTCGCAAGACCCTGATCGCAGCGGCGATCACCCTTGTAGCAGCACAAGCTGGTGCTGCCAGCATGATGGCCAGCCCAGTCGCCTTCTCCGCACAGGAGAAGGCACGCCTGCTGGCAACCCTGAACGGCGAGCGCGGCAAGTTCGGCCTGGACACTGACCACGGCTACAGCATCGCTTCCCAGCACCCAGGCGCTTCGGGCCAGGCAATCAGCCGCATGAACCACACCTACAAGGGCGTGCGTATTTTCGAATCCGAATCTGTGGTTGTAACCGACAAGGGCGGCAACATCGTTGGCGAGTCGGTGACCGACCGCCGCGGCAACCTGTCCGCCAAGCGCTTCGACGTGAAGCCAACCCTGTCCGGCACCGCCGCCATTTCCAAGGCAATGGCAACCCTGCCGTCTGCCGCCAGCCACATCGACCCACCATCCGCTGAACTGATCATCTTCCCGGTCATGCAGACTGTGCGTGTCGCCGGCGCTGAAAACAAGGCCGAAGCAGACCTGAATGCGCTGGATGTGAAAGATGTCGTAGGCAGCTACCAGCTCGCGTACCTGGTGAAGACCCGCATGAGCAAGGGCCAGGAAGCCGTATTCCACAACACCATCGTGAATGCCAAGGACGGCAGCGTGCTGGACCAGTGGAGCATGGTGCAGAGCGTCGTCGGCACCGGCCATAGCCAGTACAATGGCGACGTGCCGATCCAGACCACCCTGTCGGGCACCACTTACCAGATGCTGGATTCTACCCGCGGCGTAGGCGGCCAGTTCGGCGGCGCGGCGATCACCAATGCCAACCACGCTTCGACCTCGAACCCGACCCCAGGCGTGATCTACACCAACAGCACCAACGTATGGGGCGATGGACAGAACTACATCAACGGCGGCAGCACCACCAACGCCAACGGCCAGACCGCTGCAGTGAACGCGCTGTGGGGCCTGCAGAACACTTACGACACCATGAACAATGTGCTGGGCTGGAAGTCGCTGGACGGTAACAACACCGCGACCTATATCGCAGTCCACGTCGGCACCGCGTACGACAACGCGTTCTACACCGACTCCTGCAAGTGCATGTACATCGGCGACGGTTCCAGTTTCTACAGCCTTGGTTCGATCGACGTGATTGGCCACGAGATGGGCCACGGCGTGACCGCTGCAACTTCGAACCTGACCTACCGTGGCGAATCCGGCGGCCTGAACGAATCGTCGTCTGACATCAACGGCGAAGCAGTGGAAGCCTATGCACGCAACGGCGGCACCGGCAGCGTCGTCAATGCCGGCAACGACTGGATGATGGGCAAGGAGATCTCGAAGACCGGCACCCCGCTGCGCTGGCTGTACAAGCCAAGCAAAGACGGCAAGAGCCCGAACGCATGGAGCACTTCCCTGAAGCGCCTGGACCCGCACTACAGCAGCGGTCCTAACAACCGCATGTTCTACTTCCTGGCCATGGGTTCGAGCTCGGTGTCGACCAGCGACTACTACTCGCAGTACCTGACGCAGGCTCCGAAGAACATGACCGGTATCGGCATCGACAAGGCATACCGCATCTGGTTCAAGGCCAACACCACCAAGCTGACCTCCGGCTCTACCTACGCTGATGCACGTGCAGCAGTCATCGCTGCAGCGCAGGAACTGTATGGCGTGGGCAGCGTGGAAGCCAAGGCTGCAATGCGTGCTTACGCGGCGATCAACGTGGGCGCCGACGTGGCCGAATAAGCTGTGTAGCCACATGAAAAAAACGCCGGGGTGACCTGGCGTTTTTTTCGTCTTATCGCTTATCGGAGCAAGGTGCCGGCCAGCACAGCCACGAACATGGCGCCGAAATAGCGCAGCCACCTGGCGCTGTAATTGCGCCAGGCCAGCACCGCCAGCACGATCGCAACGGCAAACGGCAGCATCGTGCGGAACGTCAGGCACAGGCTGATGGCGAAGTAGACCTGGATGATGATGGCGACGAAAGGACGTCCCGTGAAGGCCCCACGGCCCCCGCGTGCCGGCAGCGGCGGAGCGCCCCCCGCAGCCTGGCTTGCGCTCGTCGCCCTCCCCGCCGGCCTTGAAGGGCCGTCTGTGGAGGCAACAGTCTTTTGCTTTGCTGCGCGTTTTTCCTGCGTAAGCTGTTCCTGCGTTTTTTCCAGCACGGGCGCTGCCGGTGCCGCTGCTTGCCAGAAGCCGGCCCACGGTTCCTTGCCCTGTGCCGACAAGGCGCGGAAACCGCTGCTGCGGCGAGCGACCTGCGCATTTGCAGCTGGCGCCTGCGGAATCCACTTCGCGCGTGCAGCGCGTACCTGCTGAAGCAAGGGGGCGCCCTTTGCGGCATCGACCATCCTGATGAACTGCGCGTAGCCTTCCAGCGCGTCGATCACGTTGTCATTTCCATTCCACTGCTTGCCGGCCGGGCCGTCCTTCTCAACCTGGAACAGGGTTGCACGGAAGCGGCGCAAGGTGTCGCGGTCCAGCGAAAGCTTCTTGTTGACGACGATGCCGGTGACGCTCTGGCAACGCGCATCGCTCATGACGTGCTGCTTTTCCGGATGCGGTGTAAAGCCCTCGTCGGCAATGATCTGCTTGACGCGCCACAACAGCTTGCCAGCCAGCTTGCGTGCGGCGGCATCGCCGGAGAAGGTCAGGTCGTCGGCGTAGCGGGTGTAGGCGAAGCCCAGCTTTGCAGCGCAGTTTTGCACGCGCGCGTCGAGGCGGCGGCACAGGATGTTGGTCAGCGCGGGGCTGCTTGGCGCACCTTGGGGCAGGGCGCGTTCGCCGGTCGCGACGAAGAACTTCTCGCCATCGACGCTGACTTCTTCAACTGGGGTTTCGGTGCAAATCAGGCCGAGCGTCGTTGCCAGTTGTTCGCTGTAGCCAAGCTCGCGGAACACGCCTTTGATGCGCGGCAGGCTGACCGAGGGGAAGAAATTCTTCAGGTCCAGGTTGATGACCACGGCTTTGCCAACGTGGGGCCGGGCGTTGCTGACAATCGAGCGGCCGGGGATGAAGCCATGCGCAGCGTCGTGCAGCGGCACCTTGGCCAGAATGTTGTCCAGCACCCAGTACTGCAGGCGCTTCACGCGCGGCATTGGCGCCGAGATGATTCGCTCACCGCCGGTTTTCTTCGGCATGGCAAAACGGCGGTAATGGCTGATGCGCGATACGCGGCGTTCGAAACTGAGGAAGCGCAGCTCTGGCAAAGTAATGCCCATGGCACTTGCAAGTTCGCTCGCGTTGTTCATCGCGGGCAGCGACCAGCGCGCGAGCTTTTCGGCATTGCTCTCGGCATCGTTCAGGCCTGCGGAAACGCCTTCGCCCAGGTAGAGCAGTTCGGCCGACTGGCGCTGGTGCCATGCCGTCGCGCGCTCGAAGCGCTCGCGTGCGCGTTTCTGGCGGGTCTCTTCGCGGCGCTGGCGCGCTTTGGCCAGGCGCTCCTTGCGCATCGCCTTGAGTGCCTGCTCCGGGTCCTGGATGGTGCGCAGCTCCTGCCCAAGGCGAACCAGGGCGCCACTGAGTTCGGCCTCGCGCTTGACCAACTCTTCCAGTTCGGTGGGCTGGCCGCTATTGGCGGGCCAAAAACCAAGGCGCTGCATTTCGCCCAGCACGACTTCCTGGCGCGAGCTGGTACGCAGGCGCTCCATCAATTCGGCGCGGGTGGTGACTGGCTTGGATTCAGTGGCGCTCATTGCATGGCCTCCTTGCGAGGCGAGCGCGAAAGATGCAAGCACGGCGGGATTGTCATCGAAGAGCCTTTAAGACTGGGGCGCTCCACTCGATGCCATACAGCGACCGGTGCGGCGAATGGGCTGCAGGGCAGCCACACCGTCTTGCCGCACCGGTCCTGTATGGCACTGTGAAGAGCGTGCCAGTGGCGCATGGGAAGAGCTGAATACGTGAACGGCGATCCACCGTTCGGGTTGCAAGAGCCATCCCGCCGTGTTTGCTGGAACGAGTATATCAGTTCATTTGCTATTTTCATATCAATCGTCATCCTCAAGCCGCCTGCTGGCGCGACATGCGCAGCGCGAGCATGTGCGCGCAAGGGCCTTTGTGCAGGCGGTTGAACGTGAAGAAGTTGCACTGGCAGGCGCCGTCGACGATGCGCTCGTCAGCATCCAGCCGCAGCATCACCTGGTACTGGCGGTCGCCTTGCCTGGCGCGGGCGCTTAGGCGGAGGCCGCCGTCGGCAACTGCTTCGACTGCATGGTTGCTCATTGCGTGAAGGGCGACCAGCTTTTCGGCTTCCTCCTCCTCCGGGCTTGCGAAGCGCAGCGAGTCCAATGGCAGCGGATCGCGCGCGAGTTCGCGCAGGCGGTAGACTTCATCCACCAGGTCGTACACCACGCGGCCGGCTTGTGTGTACAGTGTCAGCGCGCGTTCGACCATCATGCGATCAAGGCCGGTGTCGAGTGCCAGCTGGGCGGTGGTGGCGAACCAGCGCTTGCCCAGCGCGGCAAAGACCTTCTCCTTGCTGTCGTTGTCGATTTCGCCGCGTGGCGCCAGCAGGTCGAACTGGCCGGCGCGCGACCAGTCATTGGCGGTCCATCCGGAGAGGCCAAGCGTGAACTGCATGTCGGGCATGTTGGCGATCCAGAAGCTTGGCAGGCCGCTGCCCATCAGGTGCACAGTGAAGCTGTCCGCAACAGGAATCAGTCGTTCGAGCAGCATCAGCCGGCGGCGGCCCCAGACACGGATTTCTTCGGCCACGTTGCCGCGGTAGATGGAGCGGCGGCAGACCACTTCTTCGTTCCATGGTTCGAAGACGGCGCGCACGGGCTGGCCGGGTGCCAGCACGAATCGGATCGAGCGCGGGCCGATGCGTTCCTTCTTGCGCCGCATCTGCAGGCAGAAGTTGTGCACGTCCATCGGGTGCAGGTCCAGCCGCCGCGCGACCATGTTCATGGCGCTGCTCACCTGCAGGAAGCCGCGCACCCAGGTATCGGGCACGTCGATCTTCTCTTCGATGAATTCAGGATCGTCCGCAGTCTTGACCTGGAAGCCGCTCGGGTCGATCGACAGCCGGGTGCTCTTGTAGTCGCGGATCTTCTGGAATTCGCCGTACAGGCTTTCCGAGTAATCGATATTGGTGGTGCCGCAGGCGAAGTCGCCGGCATGGTCGAACACATTGTGGCTGCAACTGAGCGAAGCGTAGCTCGATTCGTCACGGCTGAAGCACTCGAAGAATACGCGGTCCGGATGCACCGTGATTACCGGGTCGAGCGCTATCCATAGCTCACGGTTGGTCTGGTACAGGTAGTTGTAGTACTTGTACTGCGCCTCGTAGAAGGGCTTCATCAGCTTCGACTTCTGCTCGCGCAGCGCACGCAGTTCGGATTGCAGCGGTTGCAACTGCTCTTTCAGCTCGCTGCCGCGGGCCTGGAACTGCGCCAGCATCATCTCTTCGTTTTGCGCTACCCATTCCTTGTAGGCCGTCTTGTCCTTTGGCTGGTAGCGCTGGTCGGAAACCACCACATCATGCAGGGCGGAGATCGCCTCGCGGAAGGGAATGTGCTTGTTGATTTCGGCAACGAAGTGGGTCGGCGCACGCAGGGTGTCCGGCACGAAGCGCATATCGGTCGATGATGCGCTGTTGCTGACGTAAGTCTCGCCGTAGTAGCGGTACTGGAATCTCATGTCTTGCTTCCCCGGCCTGCGATGGTAGCTGGCGTATGGATCGTGATGGCGGCGGGCAGGTCCGGATAACGTTGCTGGATAGCGCGCAGGCCTTCAATGTATTGCGCCTTGTCGGCGATGGCGACGGTCAGCACCTGGCGCGCAAACACCCTGGCCACGAAGCCGGCGATTTCTTCCGACAGCTCGGCCTGGGCGCGCAGGAAGGCTTGCACCCGCCCTTTGACCACGCGGCCGCGATTCACTTGCGACAGCACGCTGAGGAAGTACGGTTCCATGCGCTGCAGCTTGTGCACGTCGCCGGCACAGGCGCTTTCCAGCCAGGAGCTGACGAAGAGCTGCATATTGGCGGAAGGGTGCTGGCTCAGTTTATCCAGCAACTCGGTCACGTCGCCGACGTCGAAGTGCCTGGTGATCATGGCGCGGCCGAAGCGCTGCGCTGCCGGGTCCTGGTGGTCGCACAGGTTCACCAGCAAGAGCGGTGTCCAGTCGTCGCGGGTGCAGTTGTCGGTAAAGAAGGCTGACGCGAATTCGCGGCTGTCGTCGAAACGGCTGTCGAAGATACGCAGGGCCGCTTCCATCTGGCCGCGTACGCGCTGCGGGTCTGAGCGGAAGGCTTCGAATGCCCATTGGCGCACGCTGGCCATCGGGTTGCGGCCGAAGGCTGCCCATGTTGCAACGTCAAACTGCCCGGGGCGGAAAGCTGGCAGCAAGCGCGCGCCAAGCAACAGCGCGCCTTTGCTGCGCGCAGCCAGCAGGCGCGCCAGCAAGCCGTGATCGGCCAGTTGTACCTCGTCCTTCAACGGCCCGGCGACCCAGGCCACCAGGTCGGCGTGCATGCCTTCGCCGGTCTCGCTGCGGAACAGGGCATCGAGCAGGCCCTCCAGCAAAGTGTGGCGGAAGCCGGCATCGGCGGTGCTCAGGCGCTGGATGACCGGATCGACGCCGCGCCTGACGCTCGCTTCCGCGCTGGTGGCAAAGGCGATGATCAGGTCAGATTGCGCGGACAGCACCTGGTCGGGCAGCATGCCGAACAGGCGTACCGCTGCACCGCGCACCTCGGCGTCCTCGTCCTTCAGCAGCATGGCCAGCTTGGAGCCGGGCAGCATGCCGGTCGGCGCCGGATGCAATACCAGCCACTGGCAGGCCAGCAGGCGCACGGCGGCCAGCGCATGGCCAAGCAGCTGCAGCAGGCGTTCGTAAGGCGCGCCGGCGGCGGCATCGCGCAGCGGGTTCTCGATCAGCCAATGCAGGTCTGAGCCGATTGGCGGCACGGCATTGCGCGCATCGTCGATGTCGGCGCTGTTGTCCAGCCAGTCGAGCAGCTGCATGACAATGGCCGGCGCCTGGCCGGGCAAGGTGGCCGCTACCTGGCACAGCATGCGGCCCTGGCGGCGCACTGCCTCCAGGGGAGCGCAGCAGATGGTGGCGACCAGCAGTGGATCGGCGGCATAGTTCAGCGGATCGCGCACGATGCAGTCCAATGCATACTGCGTCGCTTCCGGCAGGGTGCACTGGATCAGCAGGAGCAGCCATTCGGTCGGCGGAATGCCCGGCTCGAAGCGCTGGCGCGCCACCTGGAAGGCAAAGCGTGCCGTCGGCAGGTAAGGACTGCGCAGCAGTTCGCGAATTACGTCAAGTTCCAGCGCGGCGCAGAACTCCTTGTTGTCGGCCAGCGCGCGCGCTGCGAATTCGTGCACGCCGGCGCAGCGGCTTTGCTGCATCAGCGAGAGCAGGGCCTGGGGCTGTGCATCCCACAGTTCAGGAAAGGCTTCCTGGCGCCTGTCGTCAGGCTGGATCGGGTGCGGCTGGTACCAGGTGGTGCCAGGACGGTTGCTCAGCCAGTTGCCGCGTGCGCGCAGCATGCGGTTGAAGAGCATCCAGTGGCTGTAGCTGTCGTAGAAACGGCTGCCGCGGTTATATGGCTGGCCGGCGTCGCTGTCGTCCATCGCGGCCAGCACGCCGAGCGCCATCCTGGCGTAGGCAGGGTCGCGGTCTTCCGCAAGGCGGCGCAGGGTGCGCCAGCCGCGCCGGCGCAGGTAGTCGCGCGTGCGCAGGCTGTAAGCGACCTTGCTGTCCGGACGCGACGCTTCCTCGGTGTACCTCGTGTAGGCGCGGCGCACGTAGACCCATTGGCTGCTGCTGGTATGGGTATCCGTGTCAAAGCGCTGCTGGATGAGGCCAAACAGCTCCGCATCGCCGGCCATTTCAGCCGCTTTGTAGATGTGGCGCACGGCACGGAAGGTACCGGCGCGCAGGCGCATGCGCTTCAGGTGGGTGCGCAGGATGCGGCGGGCCATCGGCTGGCTGAGGGCTACCTGGTGCAGCTGCTCCAGCCAGTCCGACTTCGACAAGCCTTGCCATTCATCGTCGCCGGCAGCGATCGACAGCAGTTTTTCCTCATCCTGCTGGTCCCAGGCGCTGCGCAGGACTGCCGGCCAGTCCGCCAGCAGGCGGTCACCGTGCGCTTGCAGCGCGGCGCCATCGGCCAGCATCAGCCAGGCTTGCAGGGCGATGCGGCGTAAAGCGTCCGTGCGGCCGCGAGCGTGCAACTCCTGCATCGCAATCGCGGCACCGGCATCGCCGCAGCGGCCGATGGCCCAGGCCAGGCAGTAATCCTGCATCTCGTCGCCGCGTGCGATCAGGTCGACCATGGTGGGGACCGCGCCGCGCAGGCGGCGCTCGCCGATGCGCCAGATGACGCGGTTGCGATGATGCTGGTCCAGCTGCTTCCAGTTCCCCGCCTGCAGTTGCTGCAGCAGCGTGACGGCGGCAGCATCGGGCGGGTTTTGCACAGGGGCTGGGGCGGGCGCCGCGCTTTGCGGTGCGGCCGGCTCCGGAACGGAGGCCGGGTCAACGAAGCCCTGCGCAGCCCTTTCGACGAGCGCCAGTTCGAACAGGGTTTCGGCGGCTTGCCAGTCGACCGGTTGTGGTGTGCGCGTGCTTTCGCGCCATTCTTCGCCGGTGCGGCCCTGGCGCAGGTTGACCAGGTAGCGGGGCGGCGAACCTGCCGCTGCGCCGGCCACCTCGCAAAGCTCGATCTCGCAATGGATGGTGGCGTCTTTTTGCCTGCGAACCAGGCTGCTTTTCCGAATCAGCTTCACTGTAGTGCGGGCCTTGACTTGAAATGCGGTTACTCAACAGGACGATGGTAGCCAATCCTGAAAGTGTTTGCAAATAGAGCAATGCCTACATCGGCGTGAGCAGCGCCTCCATCAGCGGTTCGCAGGCTGCAGCCAGGCGGTCCAGGCTAGCTTCGCGCAAGGCGTTGGTGTCGACGGTCTGCTGTGTCGCGAGGCCGGCCCAGTGCAGCAGGGCGCGGCCGGCTTGCGGGTGGTCGAACAGGCCATGCAGGTAGGTGCCGAGCACCTGGCCGTCAGCGGAGATGGCGCCTTCCGGGCGGCCGTCGATGAAGAAGGCCGGTTGCGCCAGGGCGGCGCCGTTCGACACACCCATGTGGATCTCATAGCCGGTGACCGGCGCGTCGTCGAAGGCACAGTGGCCGGCAACTTGCGCCAGGCGCTTGTCACGCGTGAGCTCCGTTTGCATGTCCAGCAGGCCCAGGCCCGCTTCGCTGCCGGCCCGTCCTTCCACGCCGTGCGGGTCGTCGACCTGAGTGCCCAGCATCTGGAAGCCGCCGCATACGCCGATCACCTTGCCGCCGTAGCGCAGGTGGCGTGCGATGGCCTGCGGCCAGCCACCTTCCTTCAGCGCCGCCAGGTCGTCGCGCGTGTTCTTGCTGCCGGGGAGGATGAGCAGGTCGGCGGGCGGGATCGCTTCCCCCTTGCGTACAAAGCGCAGGTCGACGCCAGGGTGGGCGCGCAGCGCATCGAAATCGGTGTGATTGCTCATGCGCGGCAGGCTTGGGACCACCACGCGGAAGGCGCCGCGCTCGGCCTGCACCGCTTGCACTGCGTCTTCGGCGTCAAGGTAGAGGCCATGCAGGTAGGGCAGCACCGCCAGCACTGGCTTGCCGGTCTGTCGTTCCAGCCATTCCAGGCCCGGTTCGAGCAGCTTGATGTCGCCGCGGAAGCGGTTGATGACGAAGCCGATGATGCGATTGCGTTCGCTCTCGGAGAGGCAGGATAGGGTGCCGACAATGTGGGCGAACACGCCGCCACGGTCGATGTCGGCGCACAGGATAACGGGGCAATCGACAGCTTCGGCAAAGCCCATATTGGCGATGTCGCGGTCGCGCAAATTGATTTCAGCCGGGCTGCCGGCGCCTTCCACCACCACCGTTTCGTATTGCGCCAGCAGCCGCTGGTGCGATTCCAGTACGGCAGCCATGGCAATCGTCTTGTACTGGTGGTAGTCGCGCGCATTCATGTCGCCGCGCACCTTGCCATGGATGATGACCTGGGCGCCGATGTCGCTGCTTGGCTTGAGCAGCACCGGGTTCATGTCGGTGTGCGACGGAATGCCGGCGGCAATCGCCTGCAGCGCCTGGGCACGTCCGATTTCGCCGCCGTCGATGGTGACTGCACTATTCAGCGCCATGTTCTGCGGTTTGAAAGGCGCGACGCGCACGCCGCGCTGCTTGAGCAGGCGGCACAGGGCTGCAACGATGGTGCTCTTGCCGGCGTCGGACGTTGTGCCCTGGACCATCAGGGTGCGGAAGGGGAAGCTCATTTTGCGGGACGGTGCTTGCGGGCTTCTTCCAGCTTTTCGCACAGGACTGCGGTACCGGCGATCATGCGCGGGCCGGCGCGATTGAGCATGCTGCCGTCGATCGTGAACAGGTTGTCCTGCCTGGTCGCCTTGAGTGTTTTGTATGGGCGCCACAGGCTGACGCCACCGTAGTCCTTTTCCGCAGTGGCGAAAACTGCTTCGGGATCGGCTTCCAGCACGGCCTCCACGCTGACTACCGGTGCCGTGACCTTCTGGTCGGCGAAGATGTTCTGGCCAGAACACACTTTCAGTGCGTCGCTGACGATGTGCTCACCGTTCAGGGTGTAAAGCGGCTTGTCCCATACCTGGTAGAAGGTACGCACCGGCGGGCGGGCGCCATATTGCGTGCGCAGCACGGCCAGTTTCTGGCGCAGCTCTTTGGCTGCTGCGTTGGCGGCGGCCTCGGTGCCGAGCAGCTTGCCCATCTTTTCAAGGTTGTCGGCGATCTGGTCCAGCTTTTTCGGCTCACTGTGGAACATGGGGATGCCGAGCTGGCGCAGCTGCTCGATCTGGCGCTCCGAAGTGCCGTGGCGCCAGACGACCAGCAGGTCCGGCTTCATCGCCAGCAGGCGTTCCATGTCGACCTGGCGATTGTCGCCGACGCGCGGGATCTGCTTGGCTGCTTCCGGGTAGTCGCTGTAGCTGACCGCGCCCACGATCTTTTCGGCGCCGCCGGCCGCGAACAGCAGTTCGGTAACGTGTGGCGCCAGTGCGACGACACGCTGCGCAGGTTTTTGCAGGGTGACGGGCTTGCCGTCGTCGTCGTTGACGGTGATGGCGGCGTGCGCCTGGAACTGGGCGGCACACAGTGCGGAGATCAGCAGGTATCTTTTCATCGTTTGGTCCATTCGTTCAATGCCTGTTCGAGGCGTTGCCAGCCTGCTTCGTCGCCGGGAAGGCCGAGGCGGATGCCGCGCGCCGCTTCGCGGAACAGGCGTACCCAGATACCGCGGCGAGCCATGTGGTCGTGGAATTCTTGGGCGCGCGGTTCCGGCCACCATTGGAACAAAGACGTTCCATTGCCGGCTATGCCGTGCCTGGCCAGCAGCTGGTGCAGGCGCCCGCCCGCTGCGTGCAGCTGTTCCTGCGTGGCGCGCTGCCAGGCGTTGTCCTCCAGTGCGGCACGTGCGACTTGCTGCGCCGGACCGCTGACCGTCCATGGCCCCAGCATGTCTGCCAGCGGCGCCAGGATATCCTCGTTTGCTGCGACGAAGCCCAGGCGCAGTCCGGCCAGGCCGAAGAACTTGCCGACCGAGCGTAACACGATCAGGCCCGGCGCATGCGTGTCGCCGGCAACGCTGTGGGCGCCTTCGGTGTCGGCGAAGGCTTCGTCGACTACCAGCCAGCCCCCGCGCGCTGCCAGCGTTTCGGCCCACTCAAGCAATGTCGCGCGGGGCACGAAGGCGCCAGTGGGATTGTTCGGGTTGCAGACCACCAGCACGTCGGCCGTGGCTACGGCAGCGCCAAGTTCACTGTACGGGATAGCGCAGGTGTGGTGGCCGTGCTGCGACCAATGGTGCAGATGCTCGGCGTAGCTTGGACTGGCGACCACGGCGCGCGAGGCTGGGCGCAGGCGGGGCAGGGCCTGGATTGCTGCCTGCGTGCCGGCGACCGCCAGCATGCGCGGCGCGCCGTAGTAGCGCTGGGCGGCTTCCAGCAGCGCCGGATCATGTTCGGGCAGGCGGTGCCAAGCGTCGGCGGATAGTGCTGGCGCTGGATAGCCGTTGGGATTGAGGCCGGTCGACAGGTCGAGCCAGTCATTGCGGCCGTAGCGTTGCGCTGCTTCGCGCAGTTTGCCGCCGTGTTCAAGCATGGTGTGCTCCGTAAGCGATGGCCAGCATGATGGCCATCCATAGCCCGGTTGTGTTGCGTACGAGACGCCAGGCGCGCGGGATGTCGGCGGCTGATGCTTCGTCGCCTTGGCCAAGCGGCGGGCGTTGTTCGACTTCGCCGCCGTAGCTTGCCGCGCCGCCCAGTTGCAGGCCGAGCGCGCCGGCGCCGGTGGACATGACCGGGCCTGCATTGGGGCTGCTCCAGGCTGGCGCTTGCTTGCGCCAGCAGGCCAGCGCACGGCGTGTGCTTCCAGCGCCAGGCGCCAGCAGGGCGTAGCTGATTGCAGTCAGGCGCGCCGGCAGGTAGTTGAGGGCATCGTCGATGCGGGCGGCGCTGCGGCCGAACAGGTTGAAACGTTCGCTGCGGTAGCCCCACATGGCGTCCAGCGTGTTCGCAAGGCGGAACATCACGGCGCCGGGGCCGCCTGCAATGGCGAACCAGAACAGCGTGCCAAAGACTGCGTCGTTGCCGTTTTCAAGCATGGATTCGGTAGCGGCTTTGGCGAGGTCGGATCCGGTCGCATGTGCGGTGTCGCGGCTGACAATGCGGGCGGTCAGTGCGCGGGCGGCTGCCAGGTCGCCGGCGTGCAGGGCGTGCCAGATCGGGAGCATGTGGTCGCGCAGGCTGCGCAGGCCAAGGCAGAAGTAGAGGAGAATTGCGTGCAGCGCGGCTGTTGCTGCGGGCGGAAGTGGCTGTGCGCAGGTCCAGGCGGCGATCATTGTGAGGGGCAGCACGGCAAGTGCCCATGCCAGCGCGCCGCGAGCGAAGCGGGCGAAAGGCGAGCGGTTCAGCCGCTTTTCGATCGCGCTGGCGAGGCGGCCGAAACCGACCAGCGGGTGAAAGCGGGAAACTTCGCCCAGGATGGCGTCGAGCAGCACTCCGGCCAGAAGGGCGGTAGCGAACGTGGTCCAGTCCAGGCCTGCCAACAGCATCAGGCGCCTTTCAGGATCAGCGGCAGGCCTGCCGCGACAAAGGCGACACGGTCGCATACTGCAGCAACTGCCTGGTTCAGGCGTCCCGCTTCGTCAGCATAGCTGCGCGAGACTGCCCCCCAAGGCACGATGCCCATGCCGACTTCATTCGACACCAGCACCACGTCACCGCGCTCAGTTGCCAGCTCGCCGAGCAAAGCCGCGCGCTGTTCGTGGAAGCGGGCCGGCAGTTCGATCACGCCGACATCCGGATATTGCGTGCCATCGCTGAACATCAGGTTGGACAGCCACAGCGTCAGGCAATCGACCAGCACCAGGCGATGCGGCGCACGCCATTCCGCCAGGGATGCGGCAAGCGCAAGCGGTTCTTCGACGGTACGCCAGTGCTGCGGGCGCTGCGCGCGGTGGTGCGCGATGCGGGCTGTCATTTCCGCGTCACCCGCGGCAGCGGTGGCGATATAGACCACCTCCTTGCCGGAAGCAGCGGCAAGCTGCTCCGCATAGGCGCTCTTGCCGGAACGCGCGCCGCCAAAGACCAGTGTGCGCGTCATGTTGAGCTTCGCGAGAACATGGCCGCCACCGCGGCAGGATTGGAAGGGAAGTAGCCGTGGAAGTAGGAGGCTTGCAGCGACCCTACCCGGTAGACGGCTTCGCCTGCGGCGCCGCTTGGATGCTTTTGCGTCGTCGCGGCGGCTGCCACGCTGGTTTCCAGCCGCGAGTAGTGGAAGGTATGGCCACGCAGTGGGCCCTGGGCCGTAGGCATGGCTTGTGCGCCCAAGCCGGCCAAGCGGGCTTGCATGGCAACTTTGCCGGGCAACAGGCCGGCCATCGGCCAGGTCTTGCCTTCCTTGTCCTGCAGCGAGTCTGCGAGCGCCATCATGCCGCCGCATTCAGCCACGATGGGCAGGCCGTCTGCGTGTGCGGCGCGCAGCGAGGCTTGCCAGCGCGGGCGCGTGGAAAGCTCGGCTGCGTGCAGTTCGGGGTAGCCGCCAGGCAGGTAGACGGCCGTCGCGTTGCCCGGTACCGGCTCGTCGGCCAGCGGGGAGAAGTATTCGAGCTGCGCGCCCAGCGCTTGCAGCGTCGACAGGTTGGCCGGGTAAAGGAACATGAAGGCCGCATCGCGGGCGATGGCGATGTGTGCGCCGTCAAGCGGCCGCCCGGATAGCGCGGTTTCCGCGCCACCGGTCGCGGTGATGTGCGCGGCCGGCAGTGCGTCCCACGCCGCAAGATCAAGCGTCAACTGGTCAGCCAAGGTGTCGAGCAATTCATCCAGGCCCTCGACTTCGTCCGGCAATACCAGGCCCAAATGGCGCTCGGGCAGCGATGCTGCCTGCTTGGGCAGGGTCCCGAGCAAGGGAATGTCGCGCAGGGAGGCTGCCACCATGGCCGCATGTCCCGCGCTGGCGATCCGGTTAGCCACGACGCCCGCCATGGCAACCGGACCATAATCCCGCAAGCCATGCACCAGCGCCCCTGCCGTCTGCGCCATGGCGCCGGCGTCGATTACGGCCAGCACCGGCAAGCCGAACTCGCGCGACAGGTCAGCGGCTGACGGCGTGCCATCGTAAAGTCCCATGACGCCTTCCACCAGGATCGCATCGGCCTGTGTTGCCGCTTCGGCCAGCAAGGCACGGCAGCGTTCCGCGCCCACCATCCACAGGTCGAGCGATTCGACGGGTGAGCCGCAGGCACGCGCCAGCACCATCGGGTCGATGAAGTCCGGCCCGCACTTGAACACGCGGACGCGGCGCCCGGCGCGAACCAGCTTGCGCGCGAGTGCCGCCGTAACGGTGGTTTTGCCCTGGCCCGAAGCGGCAGCGGCAATCAGTACGGCGCGCGCTACCATTCGGTGCCCGGCTGCGCCGCGATGCCAGCCTTGAATGCGTGTTTGACGACGGTCATCTCGGTGACGGTATCGGCGACGTCGATCAACTCCTGCGGTGCGGCGCGCCCTGTAACGACGGCGTGCTGCATTTCGGGCCGGTCCAGCAGGTCGGCAATCACGTCGTGCACGTCCAGGTAACGGTATTTCAGCGCGATGTTCAGTTCATCCAGCACCACCATGCCATAGGACGGATCGCGCAGGAAGGCGCGCGCCTGTTCCCATGCCTGCTGCGCCTTCTCGATATCGCGTTCGCGGTTCTGGGTTTCCCAGGTATAGCCTTCGCCCATGGCGTGGAAACTGCATTCTTCCGGGAAGCGGCGCAGGAATTGCTCCTCGCCGGTCGACATCGCGCCTTTGATGAACTGCACCACGCCTACCTTCATGCCATGTCCCATGGCCCGCATCGCCATGCCGAAGCCACTCGAGCTTTTGCCCTTTCCATTGCCGGTATTGACGATCAGGACGCCGATATTCTTGTCGGCCGCCGCGATCTTGGCGTCGATGATGGCCTTCTTGCGCGCCATGCGGTCTCGGTGGCGGTCGTTAATGTCGCTCATTGGGGGCTCCCGGGAATGAAGATGGTGCGTTCGCCGTGGCGGACGATTTCGATAGGGTGGTCAAGGTATTCGCTGAGGACTGCCGGCTGCATCACTTCCTCGACGGGACCGGCCAGCCAGCGTCCATCGCCCATCAGCAGCAGGGCGTGCGACGACACGCTATGCGCCAGCGTCAGGTCATGGCCGACCATCACCACGGTCTTGCGCTGTTCGCGGCATAGTCTGGACAGCAGCGACATGACGCTGACCTGGTGCGCCAGGTCCAGCGCATTGGCCGGTTCGTCCAGCAGCAGCAAGGGTGTGTCTTGTGCCAGCATGGCAGCAATTGCCACGCGCTGGCGTTCGCCGCCCGACAGCGTGCGCACGTCGCGCGCCGCCAGGTGATCGACTTCCATCGCGCCCAGTGCCGCAATGGCGGCCTGGTGGTCATCGCTGTTCTCCCAATACCGGTTGTCGTGGTAGGGGTGGCGTGCCGACAGCACGGTTTCGATCACAGAATATGAAAAGGCATCGTTGCGCGCCTGCGCCAGGAAGGCGCGCTTGAGCGCCAGTTCCTGCAGCGGCCATTCGCCCAGCGCACGGCGGTCGATGCTGACGTGGCCGCCCTCCGGCTGGCGCAAGCCCGCCAGGGTGCGCAGCAGGGTGCTCTTGCCGGCGCCATTGCGGCCGATCACGCTCCAGCATTCGCCATCGCCGACCTGCCAGTCCAGCTTATCGACCAGGGTGCGCTTGCCCATGGCAAGCCGCAGTTGGTGGGTGCCGATCATCTTATTTCCTCAGGCGGTGCAGTTGGTACAGGAAGACCGGCGTGCCAACCAGCGCAGTGACCACGCCTGCCGGCAGCTGCTGTGGCGCGATGATGGTGCGCGCGACAGTGTCGGCCAGCACCAGGTAGGCGCCGCCCACCAGCGTCGCGGCGGGGACCAGCAAGCGGTGGTCCGGGCCGAGGGCGAAACGGCAGGCATGCGGCACGATCAGGCCGACAAAACCGATGCTGCCGGCCGTGGTGACGGCGCTGGCGGTCAGCAGGCCGGAACAGAAGAACAATCCCTTGCGCAGTGCGCCGACGCGGATGCCCAGCGTCGCCGCCGCTTCCGCATGCAGCGCCATCACGTTCAGCGAACGCGCCGCGCGCAGGGCAAATGCCATGCCTCCGGCCAGCACGATCCACGGCAGCCAGCGGATCGGGGAGCCGGAGAGGTCGCCAATCAGCCAGAAAACCATGGTGCGCAGGCGGCTTTCCGGCGCGATCGACAGCATCAGGGTGACCAGGGCGATGCAACCGGAAGACAGGATCACGCCGGTCAACAGCAGCAGCGCCGTGCCGCCTTCCGCTGCGGTGCCGCCGCGCAAGTCGCGCCGCGCCAGGAAGTACAGCATCATCGACACCACGACCGCGCCGGCGAAGGAGGCGGCATCCACCATCCATGCCGCGCACATGAACAGCAATGCCGCCAGCGCACCGACCGAAGCACCCGAGGAAATACCCAGCACATAAGGATCGGCCAGCGGGTTGCGCAGCAGGGCCTGCATCATCACTCCGGCGAGCGATAGCGAGGCGCCGGTGACGAAGGCGGTGGCCGCACGTTCGGCGCGCAGGCCGAGCAGATGGCCAGGCAGGGAGCTTGGCTGCCCGCTGAGGAACTCCCGCAATGCACCCGGCATGTCGGATAGCGGAATGCTGACCGAACCGATCATGCCGGCCGCCACCATGCTGGCCATCGATAACAGCACCAGCAGGATGATGACGGTGACGGCGCGCATGCGCAGGTTGGCGGAAAGAGGATGCATAGCGGGCAGCTTATCTCATTTATTTGTAGCTGTAGCGCAGGCCGGCGTACACGGTGGAGCCGGCGGTGGCGTAATTACGCGCCAGTTCATAGTGTTTGTCGGCCACGTTGTTCCAGCGCAGGGTGGCGGTCCAGGAACGGTCGAATTCCCAAGCCGCGTACAGGTTCAGCAAACCATAGCCGCCCAGGCGGTTGCGGTTGGCCGTGTCGTCGAAACGGTAGCTGGAAACCTGCCATTCGGCGCCGGTGCTCAGGCTGCCCGCAGTATATTCCAGCGCCACATTGCCGTGGCGCTTGGCGCGGCGTACCAGCAGCTTGCCTGAGACGTCGTCTTGCGGGTTTTGCAGGTCGGCGCTGGCGGACAGGGTGAAGTGGTTGCCCAGTTGCTGGCGTGCCGACAGCGAAATACCTTCAAGCGTGGCTTGGTTCACGTTGTAGGCGCAGCCGAAGCGGAAGCCTGGCAGCGGGCACGGAGCGGTATTCACCAGCAGGTCGGTCAGCTTGTTGCGGTAAGCCACGGCGCCCAGCGCCGTGCCGCCCTGCTCGAAGTGAATGCCGATCTCGCGGTTGCGGCCTTCTTCCGGACGATTGCCCGGCAAGCCGTAGCCGGGGTAGTACAGTTCATTGAAGGTCGGTGCGCGGAAGCTGGTGCCATAGCTGGCGTTGACGCGCAGGCCCGGCGTGATGCGGTAACCATAACCCAGCGAGCCGGTGCTCTTCGAGCCGTATTGCGAGCTGTCGTCGTTGCGGGCGGCAGCGGCCAGCAGGTGGTCGCCGCGTTTCATGTTGTAGCTGGCGGCCCAGGAAGTGGTGCTACGCTCGCGTACCAGGGCGGCGGTGTTGGATTCGATTTCTTCCTTGCGGTGTTCGGCCAGCAGTTGCAGGCTGTCCGTGCCCAGCGAGATATCGTTCTGCCAGCTGAATTGCGACTGCCTGGTGTCGATCTGGCTGGCGCTGGCGGTGAAGCTGCCGGACTTGTCGCGCGATTGCGCAACTTGCGTGGTCATCTGCCAGGCATCGGCCAGGCGGTTGCGCGAGTAGAGCGCGGCGGTGCCCAGCTTCTGCGTGCTCCATGCGCGCACCTTGCTGCCGCTGTCGAAATCCGCTTCCTGGTCGCTATGCAGGAACAGCACGCCCAGTTCGTGGCCGTGCGCGATTTGCCATGCCAACTGGCCGGTCGCATGTTTGCGGTCGTAGCCGTCATCATCCGCGTTGTAACTGGTGCTGGCCGGCAGGGTGGCGGAGAAGCCATCGGCACGTTCCTTGCCCGCGCTGAGCGCATAGTTGAAGGCGCCGGCGCTGCCGGAAATGCCTGCGGTGCCGGAACGCGTGCCGTAAGTGCCTGCCAATACGCTGGCATCCAGCGCCAGGCTGCCCTGGCCTTTTTTGGTGAAGATCTGCACCACGCCGCCGATGGCGTCTGCGCCGTACAGGGTGCTCAGTGGCCCGTACACGATTTCGATATGGTCCACGGCGCCCAGCGGAATCGCATTCCATGCCGCCGCGCCGCTGCTGGCGGAGCCGATGCGCACGCCGTCGATCAGGACGATCACCTGGTTGCCGTTGGAGCCGCGCAGGAATACGCTGGCGTTGGTGCCCGGGCCGCCATTGCGGCCCACTTCAATGCCGCGCTGGCGCTGCAGCAATTCGGTGATGGAGCCGGCGCCGCTGCGCGCGATTTCTTCGGGACCGATGCTCAGCGTGTCGCTGATGACGTCGCGTGCCGGCTGTGGAGTGCGGGTGGCGGTGACCAGCACGGAGTTCAATGCGGGAGCCTGGGCTTGTGCCTGGACGGCAGGTGCGGCAACGGCCAATGCCAGCGACGCGAGGGCCGCTTGCCGGGTGACGGGAAAAGACATGACTACTTTCGTAACGAGCCGCCGGCCCACGTCCCCGTAAGCCGGCATGAACAGGAACGGGCGCAGGGCGCGTTCCCACCTGGTCTGGCCGGTATCCGGGCTGGCAAGTCTGGCGGCCTGGCCTTCCCATGCTTTCGCACAGTGGCCGCGAGGTCGCTGCCGCACATTGAAGGCGGCACTTGCTTACCGTTGCGGGGGCAGCACACGTTGGCTGTCGGGGACAGCGCCGTGTTTCCCGTTTAACTGCAATCGAGAATTCGAATGCGGGCACCAAAACCCCGCCATTATACGGACTTGGCGGGCCAGGACAAGCGAAGGATCTCGCAATACTTGATGTGGTTTGGCTTGGCGGCCGCCTGTTGCAGGGGTTCGCCGGCGGCGATGGCGGCCATCAGGCGCATGGTGCCGGCGTGGCAGACGATGATGGCGTCATGTTGCAGGTCGTCGAGGAAGGACTGCACCCGGTGGGCCACTTCACGCACTGTTTCGCCGCCACCGGGGCGGTAGTCGAGCAGGTCGGCGGCCCAGGCGTCAACCTCGGCGCGCGCGACGTCCGGCCAGTAGCGCTGTTCCCATGCGCCGAAATCCATTTCCATCAGGCGTGCGTCGGGGGTGAAGTCGCCCAGCAGGGAAGCCAGCGCTGTGCAGCGCCGCAGGGGGCTGGAATACAAGCGGTAGCCCCGCGCGAGTGCATCGGCCAGTTGCGGCGCCAGGGCGGCGTAGCCGGCGGCGAGGGCGTCGGCTGCCACAGGAAGGTTGCTGCTGCCGTAGCACATGCCGGGCGCCACGTCGGGTTTCGGATGGCGGATGAGGATCAGTTCCACACGCAGGCCAGCACGCCAAGGTAGAACACGGCTTCCGTCAATTGCTGCACTGCGCCGAGGCAGTCGCCGGTGTAGCCTCCCAGGCGTTGCTGGAATTTGCGGGCCAGCCAGAGCGTCGCCAGCAGCATGCCGGCCAGGCCGGCGCCCAGGGCGCCGAGAGGCAGCCAGTCCAGGGCGACGGCGCCCGCAGCAGGCAGCGCGGACGTCAGGACAGCGATGGCGAACTCGCCTCCGCGCATTTCCTGCGCCAGCGGCTTGGCCTTGCCCTCGGCGCGTGCATACTCCATGCGCCAGATCAGCGAGCAGGCCATGAGGCGGGACAGCGGATGCGCCGCCAGCAGCGCGCCAAGTACCGCCAGCTTGGGCATGCTGGCCAGCGTCGCCACCTTGGTTGCCAGCATCAGGCCGATGCCGATGGCCCCATAGGCGCCGATGCGCGAATCCTTCATGATTTCCAGCACGCGCTCGCGGGTATGGCCGCCGCCCAGGCCATCGCAGCTATCGGCAAAGCCATCTTCATGGAAGGCGCCGGTGGCATAAATGCCGGCGGCAGTGGACAGCAGCACGGCAACCGCCGGCGGCAGAACCAGTGCTGCTGCCGCGTAAACGCCGCCAGCAATCGCGGCCACCACCAGCCCCACGGCAGGAAAATAGCGCGAGGCATGGTGCAGCCAGGCCGGCTCGAAACCGACCCAGCCCGGAATTGGCAGCCGCGTGAAGAATTGCAGTGCGATGAAGAACAGGCGCAGCTGCTGCATGGGCGCTTACTCGGACTTCTCGCTGACCTGGGCCGACTCGAACGTCGCCATCTGGTTCAGGAAGTTGACAGCGGCGTGCAGCAGCGGCACTGCCAGCGCGGCGCCGGTGCCTTCGCCCAGGCGCAGGCCCAGGTTCAGCAGCGGGCGGCCGCCGAGGAAGTCCAGCATGCGCTTGTGGCCATTCTCGTCCGAGCAGTGCGAGAACACGCAGTAATCCAGCACTGCCGGCTGCACGCGGGACGCAACAAGCAGGGCGCTGGTGACAATAAAACCGTCGATCAGCAGCACCATGCGGCGTTCGGCCGCCTTCAGCATGGCGCCGGCCATCATCGCGATCTCCAGGCCGCCGAAGGTTGCCAATGCCTGCAGCCCGCCTTGCGCGTCGGCATGCAGCGCCATGGCCGCTTCGATCACGCGCTGCTTGTGCAGCACGCCCTCCGGCGCCAGGCCGGTGCCGGCGCCGACGCAATCGGCCACCGGAATGCCGGTCAGGCGGTGCATCAGCGCTGCGGCGGCAGTGGTATTGCCGATCCCCATCTCACCGAAGCCCAGCACATTGCCCGGCAGTTCGGCCACGAGGTCCATGCCGCACTCGATCGCCTCCATGCACTGCTGCGCCGACATGGCCGGCTGCTGCGCAAAATTGGCGGTGCCTGGCGCTATCTTGCGGTTGACCAGGCCTTCACGCGGCCCGAAATCATGCTTGACGCCTGCATCCACCACCTTCAGCGAGCAGCCATTCTGGCGCGCGAACACATTGATGGCAGCGCCGCCAGCCAGGAAGTTCTCCACCATCTGCCAGGTCACGTCCTGCGGGAAGGCGGAAATGCCTTCCGCCACCACGCCATGGTCGCCCGCGAACACCAGGATGGCAGGCTCGCGCAGCTGCGGGCTGGCAGTCTGCTGGATCATGCCGACCTTGTGCGCCAGTCCCTCCAGCGCGCCCAGGCTGCCCAGCGGCTTGGTCTTGTTATTGATGGCGCGATCGAGTTGGGCCGCAAGGGCTTCGTCTTTGAGTGGGGTGATGTGTGGGATAGTCATCGCGGAATTATAATGCCCGTATGCGCATACTTATCATTGAAGACAATAAGGATATTGTCGCCAACCTGTACGGCTTCCTTGAGCCCAAAGGATATGTACTGGATACGGCAGCCAATGGTTATGGTGGGCTGGCGCTGGCCACCGAGCATGAATACGACGCCGTGGTGCTCGATGTGATGCTGCCCGGCCTGAATGGCATGGAGCTGTGCCGCAAGCTGCGCGGCGAACTTGGAAAGGCCACTCCGGTCCTGATGCTGACCGCGCGCGACACGCTGGAAGACAAGGTCGCCGGCTTCGAGAGCGGCGCCGACGACTACCTGGTCAAGCCTTTTTCCCTGGTGGAGCTGGAAATCCGCCTGCGCGCCCTGGTACGGCGCGCGCGCGGCGTGCAGGCGGCGACACCGGTTCTGCAGTTCGGCGACCTGACTTTCGACACCGTCAATTACGAAGTGCGCCGCGCCGGACGCCCGCTGGCACTGACCCGTACCGGCTTCACCATCCTCAAAAGCCTGATGAAGGAAGCACCGCGCGTCGTCACGCGCGATGCGCTGGAACATGATGTCTGGGGCGACGAGCGTCCCGACAGCGATGCGCTGCGCACCCACATCCACGCGCTGCGCCAGGCCCTGGACAAACCTTATCCTTTTGCCATGCTGCGCACCATCCCGGGCATCGGCTACAAGCTGGTGACCTCAGATGAAGAAAACTGATTCGCTGCGCCGACGCATCATCGGCGCCTATATGACTTTCGCAGTCGCGGTTTCCGCAGTGTTTGCCATTATTGCCGCCCTGGCAGTGGAGGGCATTGAGGAAAAACTGGTCGACGAGCGCCTGGAGGAAGTTGCCTTGTGGGCCGCGCCGCGCCATACCGGCGGCATGCCTGTGCAGATGCCGGCCGGGCTGACTTTCCACCACGGCGCCGACATCCCCCGCTCGCTGCGCGGACTGCCCCATGGCGTGCGCGAAATCACAGTCGACGGAACCGACCTGCACGTGCTGGCCGGGAACGACGGCCATGGTGAATTCGTGGTGGTGGACCATGATAGCGAATATGAAACGATCGAAATCGTGGTCTATTCGATGTTCGCGGCGGGCTTCCTCACGTTTGTGGTCTGTTCGCTGGTGCTGGCGCGCTTCCTCGCCAATCGGATTGTCACGCCGATAACCTTGCTGTCGCAGGCTGTCGAACAGCGCCAGGACGAATTGCCCTGCCTTGAGCGCGGCGACGAGCTGGGCGTGCTGGCGCGCGCCTTTGCCGGACGTACCGGAGAACTCAAGCAATTCCTCGACCGTGAACGTTTCTTCACCGGGGACGTGAGCCATGAGCTGCGCACCCCGCTGACCGTGATCAGCGGCGCAGCGGAAGTGCTCATTGCGCGCACCGAGGGCGATCCCGGCCTGCAAGCTCCGGCCGAACGGATTTACCGCGCCGCACGCGAGGCCAGCGACGTGGCCAGCGTGCTGCTTCGCCTGGCGCGTTCGCCGCAAGGCCTGGAGGCGCCGCCGCAGTCGGTTGCCGAGCTGGCGGAATACGAAGCGGCCCGCTGCCAGCCGCTGGTGGCCGGCAAGCCGGTCACCTTGCGCTACCTGGATGGCGCCAACTTCACCGTGCATGGCTCGCGTGAGCTGCTGCAGGCGGCGATCGGCAACCTGCTGCGCAACGCCTGCGCTTACACCGAGCAGGGCGAAGTCGTGCTGCGCCTCGAGCAGCGTTCGATCGTTGTGGAAGATACCGGGCCTGGCCTGCCCGCCGCGGCCCTGGCGCGCCTGAACGGGGAAGCTGGCCCGGACGGCGATGGCGCCTCGTCCGGCACCGGTCTCGGGCTGGGACTGGTGCAGCGCATCTGCACATATCTCGGCGCCGAGTTGCATGTTCAGCAACGCGATGGCGGCGGCACCCGTTTTTCTATCAGCTTTCCGGCCGATTTAACGCAATCTTAACGGCGTCTTTACATAGCCTTTACTGGCTGCAAGCTATCGTGCGGGGATGAAATTTCCTCGCATTCATTCTGCCCTCCTGCCGCTGGTCACAGCTTCCTTCCTGGTCCTGATCTATAACATCAGCTTCTGGAAGAGCTTCGTGTCGGCCACCGGCGGATTCCGCGGTGCCAACCTGCTGATTTATCTTGGTTCCGCCCTGCTGCTGGTGCTGGTGTTCAGTGGGGTGCTGGCGCTGGTGAATTTCCGCCGCCTGTTCAAGCCGGTCGTGATCGCGCTATTGCTGCTGTCGTCGCTGACGGCCTATTTCATGTCCCAGTATGGCATTGTGGTGGATGCCTCGATGGTGCAGAACGTGGTGGAAACCGATGTGCGCGAAGCGGGCGAGCTGTTTAGCTGGAAACTGGTGCAGTCGGTGCTGCTGCTTGGGGTGGTTCCGTCCTGGCTGATCTGGCGGCTGCCGGTGCGCTATGGGTCCCTGCGCCGCGAAGTCCTGGTCAATACAGGCCTGGTTACCGGCTCGCTGCTGCTCGCGGCCGGCTTGCTGCTCGTGCTGTTCAAAACACTGGCGCCCGCGATTCGCGAACATCGCGAACTGCGCTTCATGCTGACGCCTACCAATGTGTTCCAGGCCACTAACGGCTACCTTAAACGCAAATGGGCGACGGCCACCGTGATCGCCCCCCTCGGCACGGATGCCGCCAGGGGCAGCCTGTGGGCCGCTGCAGGCAACAGCCAGCGCACCGTGACAATTATCGTGGTCGGCGAAACTGCCCGTGCCATGAATTTCTCGCTGAACGGCTACGCGCGAGAGACCAATCCCCACCTGGCGCAGGTGCAGTCGCTGGTCAACTTTACCAATGTGAGCTCCTGCGGCACCGCCACTGCGGTCTCGGTCCCGTGCGTGTTCTCCGACCTCACGCGCGAAGACTACTCGGAGGACAAGGCGCGCAGCAAGGAAGGCCTGCTGGACGTGCTGCAGCACGCAGGGCTGGAAGTGATCTGGCGCGACAACAATTCCGGCTGCAAGGGCGTATGCGCCCGCGTAAGTTATGAAGACATGTCCAAGCCTGTCGCCGGCAATCCCTTTTGCAATTCCGAAGAATGCTACGACGAACACCTGCTCGAAGGGCTTCCGGACCTGATCCGCAATGCCAGGAAAGACCTCGTGATCGTGCTGCACCAGAAGGGCAGCCATGGCCCGGCTTACTGGAAGCGCTATCCAGCTGAATTCAACAAGTTTGGCCCGGTGTGCCAGACCAACGAACTTGAGCAGTGCACGCGCGAACAAATCACGGCGGCCTACGACAACACCATCCTTTACACCGATTATTTCCTTGATAAGACCATCAAGGTGCTGAAAGAGTCCGGGGTGCCGGCCTCCATGCTGTATTTCTCCGACCATGGCGAGTCGCTGGGCGAGAAGAATATGTACCTGCATGGCGCGCCCTACATCTTCTCGCCGGAGGAGCAGCGCAAAGTTCCGATGATGCTGTGGATGTCGGACAGCTTCAGCCAGCGCTTCCATGTCGACCGCAACTGTCTCGCGGCACGCAGGAACCAGCAGTTCTCCCACGATAACGTATTCCACTCCACGCTCGGCATGCTGAATGTGAGTACCGCGGTTTACAACCCCAAGTTAGACATGTTCCATGCCTGTATTGATGATGCTTAAGAATTCCCGGGGATTGCTGGCGCTGGCAGCGTCGGCAATCCTGATCCTGTTGCTCGGCCAGTACACGGATATTGATCTGCGCCTCGCCGATATGATGTTCGACCGCGCGCGTGGGGTATTCCCGTTACAGCACGCCTGGTTTGCCGAGCAGTTCAACCATGTGATCCTGAAGGCCCTGTTGTCATGCCTGGCCGGCGCCGCCGTGGTGCTGGCCTTATGGGACACCTGGCGGCCGCGCCTGCACTGGGCCCCGGCGCGGCGCCTGGGCATGCGGGTTCTTGGCATGTCCGCCATCAGCGTGCCAGTAGTGGTGAGCCTCCTGAAGCGCGCCAGCTCTTCGCATTGTCCATGGGACCTGGAACGCTATGGTGGTCACGAGCCTTATATACGCTTGCTTGAATTGATGCCGGCCGGTGTCGATCCCGGCCACTGCCTGCCAGGCGGGCACGCGTCCAGCGCCCTGTGGCTGATCGCTTTGTCGGCCTTCTGGTGGCCCGAGCAGCCGCGCAAGGCATTTGGTATCGGCGCCCTGATGATGGCATTCGCACTGGGCGTGGGCTTCGTGCAGCAGCTGCGCGGCGCCCACTTCCTCACGCATACCTTGTGGTCGGCCTGGATTGCATGTGCAGTCGTGATGGCGAATTATGCCCTTGCCAAACGCCAGGCGTTTGGTTATAGTTCTGTCCCTCGCAACGCAGCGCTGACAAATCAGTAAAGCGAAACGAGAAAAAGAAGGGGTTGACGAGTTGCACGCTGTACCGCATAATCTCGCTTCTCTGCTGCTGACGAACACAACGCTTCGTCGAACAAACAAGGCAGCGATCTTTAAAAATCAACAGTCGATAAGTGTGGGCGTTTGACGATATGCCCAGGCCTCCGGGTCTGATGCTCAAAATATACGTTATAACGCTCGCACAAAATAAACGTAAATCTCGAAAGAGATTTCGTCAGTATTTTGAGTGAGTGACCTCGGCAGCAATGCCGAAAAACAGAGATTGAACTGAAGAGTTT
>Ga0307408_100000549_pt1 | contig 32351 bp, 25 predicted proteins | sample 322Cmetagenome_FD_202116 | JGI IMG/M metagenome (GOLD analysis project Ga0307408, IMG submission 202116) | Maize rhizosphere microbial communities from greenhouse at UC Davis, California, United States - 322HYB-C-3 | ecosystem: Host-associated > Plants > Roots > Rhizosphere > Soil | place...
TGGCTCGGCGAACACGTCAGGTTGCAGGCGGTAAGGTATCTGGGTCCTGCATTTCGGGCAGCGCGAGCGGATCGCCTGGCCATGCGCTGGACAGACGCCAAGCAGATCTAGTTGAAAGACCGGAGAGTGAAAACCATGGTTTGCACAACGAGGACACCAGCGGAGCATGTCGCTGGATTTCCGCCGGCTGTTGGCCAGTTGGTCGAGCAGAAAGGCCTGCCGCACTTGCTCGGGATTTAGCCGTAGGACGCGTGCGACCGAGACCAAGTCGAACAGCTTGCTGATGCGTAGATCGACCTTCGGAGCGCGCAGGATACACTTGTTCAGTATTCTTGAACACCGACTATTCTGCTCAAGCAGAATCGAATGCTAGTGGGTCGATGCGTTGGATGTACTTCGACGTTTCCTGAGTACTGTGAATACCGCCTATGTCGATAAAATATATGGGAGATGAGGAAGCCTCTTGCTTTGTAACTGATAGCCCGTTTTGGGACCGACGTATTCAGCGCGTCCGAACTTTAGTTCATTTTCCGGTGAAGTAAAGTTCGGATAAAAATGTCGAATTCGGAGGTGCGTCACTCTAGACCCACGTGTTTGCTGAGTCCGAAGATTGTTTCAATGGACGATGGGCGCCTGAAATCTACCTGTCAGGGATTCTGTGTCCAAAAAAATACCGCACCCCGTCCTCAAAATGACGGGCTTGCGGGCTATCCAAGAATTCTTCGATCAATGCCGCAGCTTGAAGCGGCATGAATGTTCCGTCTTCGTAAAAGGAGGAGCAGTCTATCCCTGTCGCGGCTTCTAAGCGCCTGCGCAGGTATGAAGGGAAAAATGGCTGCCGCAGCCGCCGCAGAACCTGTTCGGCCAGCCGCGCAACCCCAAACAATTCTCCATGAACCACGATGACCTGATCGCTCCCTGACGCGCCAGCCAGTTGCGCATAACGCCGTTCGACCGCCATCCGGTATGCTTCCAGACTGTCGAAGTTGCCGTGATCGGAGAGCACGCCCTCTCCTTCCAGGCAGTCTGAAATCCAGACCGGCATGATTTCGGCATCTTCAATGTCGGCCATCCGTTCGAATGCATCCAGGATAATGGGAATGTCCGCAAGTTTCGATCGCTGCGCAAGAATGCCAGCCAGGGCGAGGGTGATCTCAAAGTCGTCGCCCCCTTCGGCAAGGCGTAGTGAAATGAAATCGATCATGGAGTCCGGCCCCGCGTCGCCGATCAATTCGGCACACAAGTCGCGATTTACCGGATGCGTGTCCCCGGTGCATATTTCGAGAAGTCCCGGAATGCCGGAGAAATTCCCGCCTTTCGCTTGTTCCAGCGCCGCGACCCAGCGCTCGAAATCGCCCGCCTGCGGCAGCAAACCTTCGCCGGCGGCCATTTCCTGGCCCGACGATGGGTAGCCGAAGTAGCCATGCCCCTCCCAGTTGACAGCGACAGGATCTCCGTAAGGATGCCAGTTCTTATGCATGATTATTCCTATGAACGTGGAACCCGCGACTGCAGTTCCCCGAAGCGGTCATCCAGAGCGCGGCATACGGCGCATAGCGTACCATTGCTCTCCAGATTACCATCGCCGACCGGGCAGCCGCCCGCGGTCTTGGGGACCAGATGATTGACCCGGCGCTCGTCGTCAATTTCTTTGATCGTAGGTGCGCGTCCCAGCGTTGAAGTCAAGGCCGTCGTTACAGCAGGAATATCTGGAATGCCATAAACGCCCTGGTACGTTGCGCGCAGGTTCTTCCAGTCGCGCTTTATTTTCGTGTACTCGGCATCGGAAACCGGACGCCTGAACACATTGCATGGCGCTGAAGGTATCAGCTTGCTGCTGCATGTACAAGGCGGCGTCGCTGCCTTGCGATTCGCAACGTCGCTCATCAAGGTTCTGTAGTCGGCCGCGTGCGGCGCAAGATTGCCATGCGAATCCTTGGTGTACCAATCATCCATCGTCATCGGCGTACCTGCCGAATGCCGCGGCGAATTGCAGCAGACACATGATGGGGGGGGCTGGTCTTCCGCATCGCCCCATTCCACCGCCTCCAGATTGGGGTTGGGCGGGGTAGCGCCAGGGGTGCTGGCGTGGTTGCATGTAGCGATATCCGAGTGGCGGCAAACCTGTTTTCCTTCAATCTGCACGTCCATCGACCAGGCTTGAAAATATGTCTTGCCTGTGATCTGGTGCGTCACCACCGACATCCCCCATGCTCGGGTGGCCGCTTCGTTGCCGAGTGCCGAAGGCTGGTAGTAGGACTGCTGCGCCAACGCTGCCGGCTGCCCGCCGATCGAGACGGTGGTGGAACCTTCTTTCAAGTCCGACGAAAAAGACGTATCCGGATAGGGAACGGGAATCGGGCCTGCCGGCGGTCCCGGAGGCGACAGGCAAACATCGGGAAACGATGCCGTCACCTTGCCCATGCCGGCCTTGCCGGCGATTTCGTTCCCGTTGGCGTACACCTCGTGCGTCACCGGCGCGGTCCTTTCCTTGACCCGGAGAACACGGCGGCCGCGCGGGCACCGCCCGCAGATCCCGAATGCGCAAGCGCAACCGTGCCGGGTGCATATCCCCTTGCAAACGCCTGCTCGATCCAGGCCAGTTGAAGCAAACCTGCGGCCGCCCCGCAATCTCCGACGCTGCTGGCAGGATGCCAGAGGGCCTGGCATTCCCGAGTACGGCTCATCAGGCGCGCCTGGACCAAGGCCAGGTCTTCGAAAGTATACGCCTCGCCGGAGGCATCGCTGAGGCGAAATGCAACCTCATGCATCGGGATACCCGCTTGCCGCAAGGCCGCCGCCACTGCGCACTTCATGCCTTCGCCCCATTGCGGCGCATCGTTCAGGACCGTCGCAGTCTCCTGCCCCGCCCCGACGCCGCGCAAGGCCAGGCTGGAATCCGACACCGGTTCTTTGCTGACCAGCGCAACCGCCGCCGCCTCCCCGGGGATGACGCCGTCTGAACGACTGCCCCGCTTAAGCCTGCCTGCGCGCTCGAGCCATAGCAGATTGCGTGCATCGATCATCGAGTCAACGGCAATGACCAGGCACGCAGAACTGCTTCCGTTGCCTATGGCCTGGTGCGCGAGGTCCAAGGCTTCGAATACCGCAACGTGCCCGCGGGCCAAGTGCCGCCTCCCCTCTCGTGCAAGGGAGAATCCAAGCCGGGATTCCACGGCAGGCAACAGACCCGCCAGGCGCGCTTGCGGCCGCTCCGGCTCGGCCGTGCAAAGCAAGACCGGCAAGCGCTGGAGCGGGAACGTACCGTCCGCGCGCCCACTGCAAGCCTGCAGTACCTGAACCAGCATTTCCACCACGCGTTCCCTGCCATGCAGGCTTGCTGCGATGCTGGGCACAGCGCCTCCCATAATTGGCTCGTTTGCGTTGCCGACAGTGGGAAGAGCTGTGAGCCCGCTGACGCCTGCGCGTATCGCAGCCGCTGCGCCTTCAGGCTCCAGGCCAACCGCACATATCAATCCCAGACACGTGACATAGCTTGAGCTGTTCATCTGGCTGAACGCTCCCGGCGCTGGAATGCAACCAGCTCTGCCAGGTTTGTGAAATGCGGTTTGCCGCCGAGGATGGGGCGTGCCCCGACATGGATCTCCCGCAGCAGGGACAGTTTACGGGGCAACGCAATTGAAGTCCGGCCTAATAGAATCAGCTTCGCCCGGTTCGGTTCAATGATCACGGTGTCGGCAACGACCAATGCCTCTTCCGAGCGCTGTTCGAAGCGGAATCGGACGGGGACTTCAAACGCCGGCGTTTCAGCGATAAACAGGCCGTCGCTGCCCATATTGGAACAGGTGAAACGGGCCGCAGCGGGCAGTTCGCGCAGTTGCTGGTCGGCCGGCGCCGACTGGAAATAGCGGCTGTCGAAATCTTCCGGTAGGAATGGACATCGCTGTTCCCGCCAACGCTGGTCATATGTCCCGCCAAAGCCGATGTGTGGTTGCCATCCTCGGCCCACTGCCGCGAAGCCGATTGGCTCTGGCTTATCCTGCCACGACCTCATTTGCGCGCCTTCCTTTTCGATATTGGGCAGGAAGCGGCCAAGAATGCTGTCCGGCTGCTTATTCAAATGAAACCCAACCCCCGCAGGATTGCGAAGTTCACTGCCATGTTTGCCAATGTCGGCATGCGTATCGTCTATCCCGCCAAATGCGCGATCCCAGGACAACGGCATTGAGTGGAACGCCTGCGGTGCCGACGCCCGCAGGCCTGCGCCGCTCCTGATCCAGGTTCGATCGCCGGTAACAATGGCAGACTTTCTGAACCCTGGCCCGGCAAAATCCACGCGAAGCGATGTGACCTCCTTGTTTCCAGGTGCTATGGCGAAGCCATGGAGCAGCACGTCGATGCGCGGCTTCAGTGGCGCGAAGTCCGACTCACAGGCGACTGTCTTCCTGGCCGGATCCCCGTATTGCTGGTCAACATAAACGAAAGGGATCCGGTCCTGCGCCGGAGTGCATTGACCGTCGGGGGCAACATCGAAAGTCGCTTTGACAACCACGACGCAATGCTTCTGCCCATGTTTGTCCGTACTGACGAAGCACTCTGCGAAAAAAGGCGTCGTGTTGCTAACAATCTGCATGATCAAATTGACGGAAGAATCGGCTGCATCGCGGAAGAAGTCCGAAAACGACAGCGTCAGTATTGCATGAGTTCCTTTCGAAATTTGTCGCCAATTATCACCACGGACAGAAAAGCCGGACTTCTTTGCGCCGGTCCTCCAACCGAAATCCGCTCCGTTATGATCTGGCATTCATCGATGCACATTGGACGGCCCGCTTGCGCGGGCCATTTGAGGATCAGTACGCTGCCGTCGAACGCAACACCGTCATTCCATCCCTGTTCTTCGCAGCCATGGAGACCGCCGGCACATAGCGCATGAAATCGTAGCGCGGCAATGCTGGCGTCGATACGGTACCGGACAAGGCAAACACAGGCACGAACATGTCCTGCACTTCCCGTGGCGGCAATGCATAGAAGCCGATCTGGCAATCATGGAACTGGACGGACGCCTCGCCGGCGCGCAGCTGTGCAAAGCTTTCATCGCGCATCAGGATGTCGATCAGATGATCGGGCGAAATGGTGGTCGCTTCGCCAGCGACGTCGACTTCACGCCAGAATCGCAGCATTTCATCCACGCTACCGCCCTCACCGACCGATACCTGGATCTTGGCGCCAGGGCCGAAGAACGGGAGCCCGGCTTCCTTGAAGCGCATATTCACCTGGCGGGCAATCGGAAACACGGTTTCTTCCTTGTCGCCGGCTTTGCGGAAGCAATATTCCAGGTCGGTGACCGAATGCACGGCTGCCGACGTGTGCATCAGGTCCAGTTCCCGCAGCTTTCTCATGGCGAGATCGATGGCTTCTTTTTCATCCGGCAGCTTGGGTTGATACTCCGCCTCGCTTTTCTGGCCTGGACGTGCGCTGTAGCGCACCGAGCCGGTAGCCACAAAGTATTCCAGTGAAGACTGCTCGTCGCGTGCAATCATGCGTGCGCCCATATCCTGCGGGCGGGCTTTCACGCCGAAACGTTCGGCGCATTTGCTGGCGAGGTCAATCGCGGCGCCTTCGATACGGCGCGGACGCAACAGGCATACCGATTGCTGCGCTGGCATCTTCGGGAACGTAAACAATTCGTAGTTCATGGAATTCTCCTAGCAAGCGCCGCGCAGATAGTAATGGGTAGTTGGAACATCGGGATCGGGCGACACAAAACCCTTGCCATGCCAATGGTCCTCGTAGGTATTGGTGCCTGCGGCATCCGCGCGCAGGTAGGCCCACCGGCAATCGGAACCTTCGGTTTCCTGGGCAGCCGCGATCCAGGCATCGCGCACGCGCCAGCCGTTATTCAGGTGATCGGCGAAATAGCGCCCGCGATTGGTTTCGTCATGACATACCGTATCGAAACCAAGCATGTAGTGCAGGCCTTTGAATGAAGGGCCCCAACGGTCGAACACGCCTTCGCGCTGCAGGACCTGGCAGGCATGGAACGCGATCCACTCGAGGTCGATATCGCCCAGGCGCACTTCGCCCGGCGTCGCCTGGCCGCTGTCGACGGTGGTGCCGAAAATCGGCCCCTGCGAGTTGCCATGCCCGGCGAAGAATGCGATGTCGACGTTGTCCGCCCAGGTGCTATCGCCGCCGGACATTGGGCTGCCAGCGCCTTGCTGCTCGAAATCCCTGTCCCACGCCAGGTTGTCGCCCCAGGCGAACTGGCGGACTGCATGCAGCGTGTTATAGAAGCCCTCGGCCGCGGCCCTGGTGTTCGAAACGTCGGCAGCCCGCCCGTTGTACTTCATAACCCATTCAATGCCCATTCCCATGATGTATCTCCGTGGTTGATTCAAGACGCCCACCTGTACTGCCCGGTGGGATGTCCTGAACTTTACGGAGGTTGCCGGTACCAGAAATCCGTGCTGGTACCTAACTTTGGGAACTGGTGGCACCTAAAATACGCTGGTGCAGCCAGGCGGGTTAAGGGACAAAGAAGGTAACGCTGTACTGGAAGGATTTGACCTGCCCGCCAACTTTCACATTGGTGATCTGCACATTGAACTTGGTGTCGGCCGGAGAACGCGACCATTCGCTGGCATCGGCAGTCAGTTTCCAGCTCATGGTGTTGTCGCCATACCCATTCGGCAATTGACCGACACTGCCCACGGAAAGCACCTTGCCCTGGTCGTTGCTCATCGCTACGCTTGCGCCACTGAAGTCTGCGCCCGGCAGCGAAAAACTCCATGGGTGGCTCGGGTCGGCCACTTTGGAGGTCCATGGCACATAGCCGCGTGAAGGCCAGGCGACGCCTGTTTCCGCAACGCTCGCCGGTGCAGCAACGGTGCCGCCGAATACCCATAAAGTATTGGCCCGCGTCGTGTCGCCGGTACCAACCTCGCCCAGGCGCGAGTAAAGCACCCAGCGGCGGTGGCCAAGGCTGGAGGTGCCGCTGTCGACAATGTATGCGCGCACGGCATTTGGTCCTGCGTTACCCAGCGCCAGATTGGAGCTGCCCGCTGCAGTTGCGCCGTCAGTCGTATAACAACTCCACGAAGATGGCGGCGAGTGGCTTAGCTGGGAATTAGCCTCCATCATCAAGGCGGCTTGCTGCGCCATCGCTGAATGCGTGAGATTCAGCGAAATATTCCCGGGCAGGCCGGCCAATACCCGGAAACTGTTCACGGTATTCACGACGGCTGCCTTATATTCAGCGGAGGTAGTGCCGGCCACACAGCCCTGGGTCGAGCCCGTCCATTGCATGGGAACTGAAAACGCTGGCAGCATGGTGCCATTGTAAAAGGCGGCCACTTCCGCCCTGCTGCCCGTGTTGATCGCCGCCATTCCGCCTGTCGATGGTGTCGTGGGCGTCGTCGGCGTCGTGGGCGTCGTTGGCGTGGTTGGCGTCGTCGGCGTGCTACCCGGGGTAGGAAGCGATTGTTCAGGGGCTTTGGAAGCCTCCGAGCCGCCTCCGCCGCACCCCGTTGCCAACGCAGCCAAAGCGGCCAACAGGATTCGCGCCGCTGAGGCGGTCATTGTCATTTTCATCATGTCTACTAATTGCCGTGCGGCACTATTGATCGAGGCGGCATTATCACTTGGTCGCGCAAATTTCAGCGTCTGATTGGCTTTTCGTGATGAATTTGACAACGCATGGCGGTTGGAGGAAGCAATCGGTAGTATAGTTTCGTCCCGTTATGCCAACTTGCCCTGAAACTGTCGATGTCCGATACCCTGATCAAGATTAACCGCTGGCCCGTCGTCGGGCGGCTTGTGCGTGCCATTGGCCTGCCAAACCCGACCGAGTTGCAGCGTTCTGCCGCGCCTTATGTCGCCCAGCCCTTCGAGTCCAAGTCATTCATGCTTGCGACTACCAAGGGTTCTTATGCGGCCATCCCGCTTGCATCCGTTCTCCACGGCGCAGGCGCCAGGGAAGCAATGGACTCGATCGATATTTTTGTGATGGATGCGACCGGCTGCCGGACGGTCGTCGACCTGCGTGCCGTGTATTCGGCCTTCCATCAACATGCAAGGCGCATCGCGCGCAATGGACGCGTGCTTCTGATCGCCCCTCCGTTTACTGCCACAACAGACCCCATGGCAGCGGCTGTGGCGCGCGGACTGGAGGGATTTGTCCGTTCGCTGGCCAAGGAGCTTGGACGCCGCGGCATAACCGCGAACCTGGCCAGCGCATCTCCACAGGCTTTGGCGCGGATGGACGGCGTCGTGCGGTTTTTCTGCGGTCCGCAATGCGCCTATGTTTCCGGGCAGGCGGTGCAGGTGACGGACGAAGCCAGCGCCCCGGACACCCTGCCCTCGACCACCGCGCTGGCCGGTAAAGTCGCGCTGGTAACCGGCGCCGCGCGGGGGATTGGTCTTGCCACGGCTGAACGCCTGACACAGGAAGGCGCCAAAGTCGTGGCAGTCGATATTCCCGCTTCGTTTGATGAACTGAACGCTATTGCGAGCCGTTTGGGGGCTACGCCATTGGCGCTGGATATCGCCGCGGCTGAAACCCCGGCAATGCTCGCCCGCTTCCTCCGGGAGAGCTTTGGTGGCGTCGACATAGTCGTGCACAACGCCGGTATTACGCGCGACCGCACCCTGGCGAAAATGGAAGCGCGCCAATGGGACCAGGTGCTGGACATCAACCTGGCGGCCATTGCGGCGATCGACAAGATGTTGCAGGAAGAATCGCTGCTGCGTGATCATGGGCGCGTAGTTTGCATGTCGTCGATCAGCGGCATTGCAGGCAATTTTGGCCAGACGAATTACGCCACTTCGAAAGCCGCCCTGATAGGCTACGTCGCGGCACAAGCACATCTGCATGCGCAGCGCGGGGTCACTTTCAATGCCGTCGCGCCGGGCTTTATTGAAACTCCAATGACGCAGAAAGTTCCCTTCCTGATGCGCGAGCTGGGCCGGCGCCTCAACTCCCTGTCCCAGGGCGGGAAACCGCGGGATGTCGCGGAGTTGGTGACCTTCCTGTGCACGCCCGGCGCTTGCGGTGTCAGCGGACAAACGATCCGTGTTTGTGGGCAAGGACTGATGGGCGCCTGATCCGCGGGGAGCGACTTCCAATAAAGATGGGACAGTGGGCTGCAGCCACGGCATTGCTTACGTCGTGAATAAGTGTGAGTTTCGTGCACTATTATCGGATGTACTATCCTTTGCAAGGCAGCCGCCTGGAAACTCCTGGAGAATTCGATGGCCCGCTATCGTTGTCTTCCGAATCAAATGCTCAGCGCTGCAGCCTTGTGCCTGCTTTGCGCCTGCGCCTCCGGCCCACCCAAGCCGGCGATTATCCAGACCAGTGTCACAGTCGCCAGCGACGTAAATCCCGACGCGCGCGGGCGCGCTTCGCCAGTCGTGCTGCGCCTGTTCGAGTTGAAAAATCTCGGCGCATTCCAGAGTGCCGACTTCTTTTCCCTGCTTGAGCGGGACAAGGAAGCTTTGGGCGGCGAGCTGGTCGCCAAGGAAGAGTTCACCTTGAGTCCCGGCGAGAAGAAGCAATTTGTCCGACCGCTGCAAGCCGATACGCGCTACGTCGCTGTGGTGGCCGCCTTTCGCGACCTGGAGAAATCCTCCTGGCGTGCCGCCATACCGGTGCGGGTCAGCCAATCCATGCCCGTGACCATCAGCTTGCGTTCGCACGATGTCAGCATCCGCGCCGAGAAATGAAGACCCTAACCTTACACGCATCCAAGGAACAACGATCATGTCGTGGGAAAGCAAAGTCATCTGGTCTGAAGGTATGTTTTTGCAACCCCAACATTTTCAGCAACATGAGCGTTATCTCGAGAGGCTGATCGAAGCGCGGAGCCGGCCGGCCCGTTCGCACGGTTGGGGCTTCCTGTCGGTACAGGTCGATCAAGCGGCACTGGCAATGGGGAAAGTGGTGCTTGCTGCCGGGAGCGGCCTGTTCCCGGACGGAACGCCCTTCGATTTTCCATCCACACATACGGCCCCCGCACCGTTGAATATTCCGGCCAGTGCGCGCGACCAGCTGGTGATGCTGGCGATCCCGATGCGCCGTAAAGGCTGTTCGGAATCCGATGGCGGCCCCGGCGCCGAAGGCAACCTGGCGCGCTACAACGTTACTGAACTGGAAGTGACCGACAATACGTCCAACAACTCCGCCCCAATCCAGGTGGGCCAGATGCGACTGAGCCTGTTGTTGGAAAGCGAAAAGACGGACGCCTACGCCTGCCTGGGCGTGCTGCGCCTGACCGAACGGCGCGCCGACAATCAACTGCTGCTGGACAAGCACTACATACCGCCCTCGCTCGCCATCCGCGACGACACGGTACTGGCCGGGTATTGCGACGAGATCCACGGCTTGCTGCATCAGCGCGGCGAGGAACTGGCGGCCCAGTTGTCGCAGCCGGGTCGGGGCGGCGTGGCGGAGGTGGCCGACTTCATGCTGCTGCAGGCGGTGAACCGGCATCAACCGGTGTTTGCCCACTATTGCCGCACTGCCCTCCTCCATCCCGAGGAACTGTTTGTCGGCATGCTAGCGCTGGCAGGCGACCTCGCCACGTTCAGCCGCGAAAGCCGGCGGCCGGCAAGCCTGCCGGTCTACCAGCACGACAGTCTTGAGCAGACCTTTGCCCCGCTGATGGCGGAGCTGCGCAGTGCGCTCAGCATGGTGCTCCACCGCAGCGCCCTGCCGATCGCGCTGCAGGATAAGAAGTACGGCGTCCGCCTGGCGCAGTTGCCCGACCGCGAGCTGCTGAAATCGGCGGGGTTTGTCCTCGCCGTCAATGCCCAGATGCCGTCCGAAACGTTGCGCGCGCGGTTCCCCAGCCAGGTCAAGATTGGCCCGGTGGAACGCATCCGCGACCTGGTCAACCTCGCCTTGCCCGGCATCCCCTTGCATTCGATGCCTGTGGCGCCGCGCCAGATCCCGTATCACGCCGGCTTCAACTACTTCGAGGTTGAACGCGGCGGCGAGCTGTGGGACCAGCTTGAGCGCTCAGGTGGCCTGGCCATGCATATCGCCGGAGAATTTCCCGGTCTGGAACTCGAATTTTGGGCGATCAAGGGGTAACCATGAGCCAAGACGATCCATTTGCCACGGCGGACGCTGAACACACCATCGTGCTGCCTACCCCGGGCGGGCGCCAGCGCCCGCAGCCGGCGCCGCCCCCGGCGGCGCCGGATCATGAAAGCGCGGATTTCGGTTTCAACCAGGCTGCGGAAGTATCGGGGCTGAATCCTTTGGTTGCCGCAGCCAATCCTTTGCTGAATGTGGTGCCGCAATTGCGCGCCACGGTGCGCCATGCCGATCCGGCAGGGGCAAAAGAATTCCTGTCGCGGCAGATCCGGGAGTTCGAACGCCGCGCCAAGGCTGCCGGCATTGCGAATGAAAACATCATTGCAGCGCGCTACGCGCTCTGTACTTTGCTGGATGAAGCCGCGGCATCGACGCCCTGGGGCGGCTCCGGGATCTGGGCCAAGGACAGCCTGCTGGTCAGGTTTCATAACGAGGCCTGGGGCGGCGAGAAATTCTTCCAGTTGCTCTCCAAGCTGGCGGAAGCGCCGCGCGAGCACCGCGACCTGCTGGAACTGATGTATATCTGCCTGGCCCTGGGCCTGGAGGGCCGCTACCGCGTGCTCGACAACGGCAAGGCCCAGCTGGAGGCTTTGCGCGAACGCCTGGCGCTGATGTTGCGCGATCTGCACGGCGAATACGAGCGTCCCCTCTCGCCACGTTGGGAGGGAGCGCCGGTGGCCCGCCGGCCCTTGTTGGCGGCCTTGCCGCTGTGGGTGGCGCTTGGCGGGTTGGGTGTGCTTCTGCTGGGCGTGTTCGCCACCTTCAGCATCATCCTGAATCGCGGGTCGGATCCCACTTTTACACAGATCCAGAACCTGCGCGCCAGGCCGGCAGCGATGGCGGCGCCGCTTCCGCCAGCCTTGCCTGCGCCTGCCAAGCCCCGGCTCGCCGGTTTCCTGGCCCGCGAGATCGAACTTGGCCTGGTAGCGGTGCGCGACGAGCAAGGTCGCAGCACTGTCACTATCCGTGGCGATGGCCTGTTCGCGCCTGGCAGTGCCAGCGTGGCCGCCAACTACATGGAGGTGTTGGACCGCATCGCAGTGGCTCTGAAGGCCGTGCCTGGTGCGGTCGTGGTCGACGGGTACACGGATGACCAGGCCATACGCACCACACGCTACCCTTCCAACTGGCACTTGTCGCAGGAGCGCGCCAGCGCTGTAGCGCGGCTGCTCGAAGAAAACACCGGGACTCCCGGCCGCTTTGCTGCCGAGGGCCACGCCGACGCAAATCCGATCGCGCCCAACAATACCGCCGCCGGCCGCGCACGCAACCGGCGCGTTGAAATCGTCCTGACGCCGAAACAAGACGCCCAGTAAAGGAGCCATCCATGATCAAGAAGCTCCTTTCCTCGGTGCTTAACCGCTGGGTTCTTGCGATCCTGGGCCTGGTTGCCATCGCCTTGCTTATCTGGCTGGTTGGCCCCCTGATCGGGATCGCCGAATACCGCCCGCTGGATTCGGAGCGGGTGCGTATCATCCTGATCGGCCTGATTGTCCTGCTCTATGTCGGAAAGCAGCTCTGGAAGCTGTTCAAGTCCAAGCGCGCCAACGCACGTTTGATGGATGGTTTGCTGAAGCAGGCAGCACCGCCTGCCGGTTCGGTCGACAGGGTCGCAGCCGAGGAACTGGCAACGCTTGGCAAGCGCTTCGAGGACGCCGTGCTGACGCTGAAGAAGGCCCGCCTGAGCGAACGCGGCAAAAAGTCGGTGCTGGGCATGCTGGCCGACTTGCGGCGGCAATGGGTATATGAGCTGCCCTGGTATATCCTGATTGGCGCCCCCGGCTCAGGCAAGACGACGGCGCTGGTCAATTCCGGCTTGCAGTTTCCTTTGAGTGAAACCTTTGGGCAGCCGGCCATCCGCGGCATTGGCGGCACGCGCAATTGCGACTGGTGGTTTGCCAACGACGCGGTGTTGCTCGACACAGCGGGCCGCTATACCACCCAGGAAAGCAACCAGAAAACGGACGCCGCAGCCTGGAGCGGATTCCTGCAGTTGCTCAAGAAATACCGCGTACGGCGTCCGATCAATGGCGTCCTGCTCACCCTGAGCGTGCCGGAACTGCTCGAGCAGTCGCCTACCCAGCGCGCCAGCCATGGCAATGCCTTGCGCATGCGCCTGCAAGAGCTGCACGATGAGCTGAATATCCGTTTCCCGCTCTATGTGCTGGTGACCAAGATGGACTTGCTGCCCGGGTTCATGGAGTTCTTCAGCGAGATGGGGAAAGAAGAACGCGCACAGGTGTGGGGGGCAACCTTTCCCTGTCGCGAAGCCGGCAAGGAGTCCTTGCCCACCCTGGATTTTGCAGCCGAATTCGCGGCGCTGGAGCAGCGCATCAATGCCCGCCTGGTCGAGCGGCTGCAGCAGGAGCGCGACCCGCAGCGGCGCGCCCAGCTGTATGTTTTCCCCCAGCACCTCGCCGCCCTCAAAGCCACGCTCTGCGAGTTCGTCGACAGCCTGCATGCGCCGTCCCGCTTTACCGAAGAACCGTTGCTGCGGGGCGTCTACTTCACCAGCGGAACGCAGGAAGGCAGCCCGATCGACCGGCTGATGGGGAACCTGGGGCGCGCGCTGCTGCTTGAACGTAAAGTACTGGCACCGAACTTGCCAAGCGGGAAAAGCTACTTCATCACGCGCCTTCTCAAGGAGGTCATCTTCCCGGAAGCGGGACTGGCAGGCACCAACTTGCGCTGGGAGCGCCGGCGGGCCATGCTGCAGCTCGGTGCGTTGCTGTTGGCAGGCTTGCTTGCCATCGGCGCGATCACTGCCTGGACCGTCAGTTTCGCCCGCAACCGCGCATATGTCGCCGAAGTTCAGGCCAGGACCGGCACGGTTGCAGGGCAACTGGACCAATTGGGCGCAGTTGCCAGCACCAATGTAGTGGAGCTGGTGCCGGCGATGCAGGCAGTCCGCGACCTGGCCCGTGTGTCAAGCTCCCCGCCGGACAGCGCTCCCTTCTCCATGGGTTTCGGCCTGTACCAGGGCGACAAGCTGGCTGCAGCTGCCAGGGCGGCGCACCGCAGGCTGCTGCACGATGTCTTCCTGCCGCGCCTCGAACTGAGGATTCAGCAGCAGCTGCAATCGGAAGGCCAGAGCAATCCTGAACTGCTGTATGAAGCATTGAAGGCCTATATCATGCTGCACGATGGGCGCTACATGAACCCGGCGGCTTTCAAGGCTTTCGTGACAGCCGACTGGGAAGCCAGTCTGCCGCGCGACGTCACAAGCGCACAGCGCCAGCAGCTGGAGAACCACCTCGACACACTGCTGGCCAGCGGCGACCTGCAGGCACCAAATCCTGCCGATCCGCAGCTCATTGCGGCCACGCGCCAAGCCTTGGCCCAGACCCCCCTGGCTGAACGCATCTACAATCGCCTCAAGCGCCAAGGTGCCGGCAGCGAGCTGCCCGAATTCACCATTGCCAATGCAGGCGGGCCATCCGCCCTGCTGGTCTTCACACGCCGCAGCGAAGCAGCGCCCGGCAAAGGTGTGCCGGGCATCTTCAGCGTGAACGGCTATCACAAGGTATTCCTGCAGGAGGCAGCGCGTGTTACCGGCCAGTTGGCGGACGAGGAAGACTGGGTGCTGGGCCTGCCGGAACGGGAGCGCGGCCTGGCCGCGCCGGACAAAAAACCGGGCCTCCTGAATGAAGTCCGCCGCCTGTACCTGCAGGACTACGCCAGGACATGGGCCAATTTCGTGGACGATATTGCCCTGGTGCGCGCGGCCAGCCTGAAACAAAGCATCGAGCAGGCGCGCATCCTGTCGGCGCCGGATTCACCCTTGCCCTTGCTGCTGCGTGCCATCGTAAAGGAAGTAACCCTGGTGCAGTTGGACGAGGCGGACAAGAGCGTGGTCGATAAAGCCGGCGACAAGATCAAGACTACCCGCGAAGAGTTGCTCAAGCTGTTTGGCCAGGAAGCCGGCCCCGCAGCCGCAGCCGCCATGGCGCAACCGGAAAGCATCGTCGACCGGCAATTCGATTCCCTGCGGCGCCTGGTGCGCAGCCCGGCGCCAGGCCAGCCAGCGCCAATCGACGCAAGTATCGCGCTGATTAACGAACTGTATATGCTGCTGACCTCAACCGAAGCGGCCCTGAAAAGTGCCGCCACGCCGCCCCCCAGTGATGTGCCGAACAAAGTCAAGGCGGAAGGCAGCCGCATGCCTGAGCCGATCCGCTCTGTCATGTTGACCCTGTCCGCCGGCGGCGCGAGCCAGGCGCTGGGTGTCACACGCAGCAACCTGAGCCAGGCGATGCAGGCTTCTCTCGGCGACTTCTGCAACAAGGCGATTGCCGGGCGCTACCCTTTCGCCAGGGCCAGTACGCGGGACGTGACGCCGGACGACTTCAGCCGCCTGTTCGCACCCGGCGGGATGATGGATGACTTCTTCCAGAAGAACCTGGCGCAGTACGTCAACACGGCCACCAGGCCATGGAGCTTCCGTCCAGTCGGCGATGCAGCCGTCGGCGCCAGTTCAGCCGCGCTGTTGCAGTTCCAGCGCGCACAGGTCATTCGGGACGTTTTTTTCCGGAGCGGCCCGGCCATGAGCATGCGCCTGGACCTCAAGCCCATGATGATGGATGCCTCCATCACCCAGTTCATCCTCGATGTGGACGGACAACTGGTGAAATACAGCCATGGCCCGCAAGTGCCTGCACAAGTCCAGTGGCCCGGAACACGCGGCAGCACCCAGGTGCGCATGCAATTGAGCCCCGTCAGCGCCTCCGGCGCCTCGGGCCGCACTTTCGAAGGCGCCTGGGCGCTGTTCCGCCTGTTCGACCAGGTGCAGGTTGACGCAACCGGCCAACCGGAGAAATTCCTCGCCACCTTCAATGTGGAAGGCCGCAAGGCGCAGTTTGAAGTGCTCACCAACAGCGTGCGCAATCCGTTCCGGCTGCCGGAACTGCAGCAGTTCCAATGCCCGGGAAGTTTGTGATGCAAGATACGGCGCACTCCCTGCCAGGATGGTTCGGCAAGATCCCGGCGCTTGGGGATTTCGCGTCGCGCCGGCTATCGCCCGCGTTCATCGGCTTCTGGGACGCCTGGCTGCAGCGGGGCCTCGAAGCGAGCCGCGCCAGCCTGCAGGACCACTGGCTGGACGTTTACCTGAACGGACCACTTTGGAACTTCACCCTCCTTCCCGGCGTATGCGGCGATTCTGCGTGGGCTGGCACGTTGATGCCGAGCGTCGACAAGGTGGGGCGCCACTTCCCCCTGACCATCGCGGTTGAACTGGAACGCGAAGCGGAGGTACTGGATTCGGTATTGTCTGCGCAGGAATGGTTTGCCCTCCTCGAACAGGCCTCCCTGGATTGCCTGAGCGTCGGCTTTGACACGCTCCAGCTTGAAGAGCGACTGGCCGCGGCTCCATTTCCGGCGCAACAGGAAAATCATGGGAAGGAAGACACGCACCGCATCGACCGCTGGTGGAACGATCCCTCGGGCGACGGACTGTTGCTGGAGTTGCCGGACAGGCAGGCAATCCGCGCCTTGTTCCAGGGGTCGGGATTGCGCCAGCAAGGCCGCATGGGGTACGGCAAGAGTCTCTGGTGGAGTGAAGCAGCGACAGGCGGTGCGGTGCGCCTGCTGGCGTTCTCGCGGATGCCGGCACCGCATGAATTTGTCACGCTGCTCGAGGATCGGTCCTGACGTGGGGACGCGGCGCCTAGGCTTCGCCGGCGCCAAGGGGGCTTTCCGAGCCGGCCATGCTGAAATCCTGGCACGCCACCAGCACAGCCGAATAGTTGTCCTGCTGCCGCCCTCCTTGCGCCCTTACCACGCTTTCCAGCTGGCCTAACCAGGCTTCCGGAGAAGCCGCGGCAAGCAGTGAGCGCTCCATCCCCGTTTCATCCAGGTGTTCCCAGAATCCATCGGTGCACAACAGGAAAATATCGCCGTCCGCCAAGGGAAAGGCCGAAGCCTGGATACACGGTTCAAGAGCCTGTGCATCGCCCAATGCCGCCAGCAGGACGCTTCTTTGCGGCGCGTTGCGCAGGTCTTCCAGCTGCATATATCCGGCGTCGACCATGCCCTGCAGGACGCTGTGGTCGCGCGTCTGCGAGATGATGCGCTGGCCGCGGAAGCAGTAAAGGCGCGAATCGCCCACATGCCCCCAGATTGCGGTGCCCTGTCCCGAGTCGAGCGCGAGCGCGACGATGGTTGCGCGCATTTCCGCGTAATCGGGCATTCTTTGCTGGGCTTCCACGATAGCCGAGTTGGCAGCGTCGATGGCGCCCGCCAGGGACTCTGCGCTGCATTCGGGATAGCGCTGGAACCACGCCAGGGCCTGCTCTACCGCCAGCTTCGATGCCACGGCGCCTCCTTTGTGGCCGCCGGCGCCATCGCACAGGACGCAGAAGCAGGTCGTGGAGCCCGACCAGCACCCATAGGCGTCCTCATTGACGGAGCGCCCGCCGGGATTCGATAGAACAGAAATCTTGAGTTCCACCTGAAGTCCTCCGCTATTGTTGCGAGTCCTGCTTCAGTTTCGCCATCTGCGCTTCATAAGCATTCAGGAACTCGCGGCCGAACCATGTCTGGAAGTCATCCTCTGCTTCCCTGGTGATATCGGTATACAGCGCCAGGTATTGCCCCCACAGCTTGGCTTTCCGGTTGGCCGGGAGCAGTGAGTCGACCAGGGTCTTGTCGGTGAGGCGTTCCTCCAGTTGCACCGGATCGAATCGCAGCAGGACGCGGGCCAATGCCGCCCGCATGCCGGCCATCACGCCGAACTGGTGTGCCCGCAAATCGTCGTAGGCGTCTTTCATCGCTTGCACCGGCGGCATGAATCCTTTACCCCGGGGCGCCAGCAGGCTGTGAAGCGCCACTTCGACATTGGGCGAAAACTTCAGCGGGTTGTTCTCGCGCATCCCGATTACCGTCATCTGCGCATGCATTTCGCGCTTGGTCATCGCCCTGGCCATCAGCAGGTCCAGCGTGCCTTTCATGGATTCGCGCAGGAGCTGCCCGAGCATGGCCATCATCTCCGGCGTCAGCGGGGCGCCCATTTCCAGGTCGGCCACGCCGGCGCCTTCCAGGAAGGCCCGGAGCAGTTCTTCCTCCCTGCTGCCGGCCGTGGGCGTGGCTGCAGCCTGCGGCGCCGCTTGTTCCGGCCTTGCGCGCGGTGGCTCGATGGGCGTATTCCCGGCCGGTTCCGGAGCCGGCTCCAGCGGCTTGGCCGCAGTCCTGACCACCATGGTCTTGATGCCGCCGGATACTTGATCATCCTCCGTGTTCCAGGACACCACCATATCCTGGGATGGCGAAGCGGGACTGCCCTGCATGGCATCCCGTCCCTTCTGCGCATTTCCCGCCACGACTTTCGGCGGGATAAAGGAAGCGTGTATTTCGGGCGCATCGTCTCGCTGGCTGCTCACGCCCCGCTGCTGCGGCGGCACGGCGCCAAGCGCCACCAGTGGATCGACGGTGCCTGCGGCGATGGGCTTGTCTGCCAATGGATGGCCTTCGGGGAACAAGCCGCCTCCCGAACCGGCGCCGAGACCAAACAGCTGGTTGATATCCGAGCTTGAAGCAGGTTCCAGTCCCAGGCGGAAGTCATCTGGCGGGCTGGGCGTCACATTCTGTCCGGACCGGGCCGCGGGCGCCGGAACCAGGTCCGCGAACGGATCGAAGTCGTCGGGAATTGCGGCCTTCTGGCCGTCCCCGAACAGGTCGAGCGGATCATCAGACGGCGTCCCTGTGATTCCGGTCGCATCCGGGCTGGCCGATGGTGCCGCTTGCGGCAGCACTTGCAAGGCGTAAGCCCCAATGCGCAGCTCATCGCCCAATGCCAGATTGGCTTCCCTTCCGTTCCCCAGCGGGATGCCATTGACATAAACGGGGGATGCGCTGCTCAAGTCGCGAATCACATAGCTGCCGCCCTTAAATGCAATGGCGGCATGGGCGCGCGAGACGAAGCGCTCGGGGTCCGGCAGCACCAAGGCATTGCCATTGCCGCGGCCGATGACGCCACCATCTTCGCCGAATTCCGCGCCCAGCGGCGTCGTCACCGGCTGGCCATTGAATGAAACTGCTTTGATCATGATCATCGTAGTCCCCCGCCATTTCAGTGTAGCCAAAGCCAGCCGCTTACCAGGCCAAAAATAGCGCCGACCAGGAACCAGGTCTTGCTGGCCGGCGCCATCTGGCCGCCGTCGCGGAAGTAGCGGAAGGTGGCCGCGGCCAGGAAAACGAGGGAGAGCAAGGCAAGTAGAATCCTGGTCTGCATGCTTACCCCATCGTTCGCAGCCAGCGTTCCTGCCGCCACGCCGGCGCACTGGTTGGAAACAATGATGTTCCCGGTTGCAGCAGGCATAGATACTCCGACGCAGCGATGCGCTGGCGCTGATAGCCCTCGTGCAGCACGTGCCTGCAGTGCGCTACCGTGACCGGCTCGCCCATGAAATAGCGCAGGCCAGGCGTGAAGCGTGATTGCCGGTCGTGCCACCACGCCTGCAGTTTCGCCGAATCCGGCCACGGCAAACCGTCGTCTTCGTCCATTGCGACATCGTCGTCGCCGGGATCGTCGTTCGGCCCGGATTCCATGTCGGCCGGCGGCTTCCGTTCAAGGTCCTGTAAAGCCAGATCCGCGCCTGTGATCAAGCAGAATGCGTCGCCGGCGAGGCGAGCCAGCGCCAGGTCGTCCATCTGCTTGATCAGCCATGGAACGTAGCTGATATCTCCACTTGCCCCGCTTCCCTTGACAAGGAGCCGTATCGACGCTGGATCCCGTGCCAATGGCTTCAAAAGCGCATTTGCCCGCTCCGGCTCAGCCAGTTTAAGCAGCAGCGGCAGTGCATAGGGGCGAGCAGCCATGTCATGCGAAGCCAGGTAATCAAGAAGCTCGATTCCACTATCCCTGTCGCCGAGCAATACGGCGCTCCGGGCGGCCCACAGCCGGCAGCCCGGGTCCTGGTCGTCGGCAGCCGCCAGGCATGGCGCCAACAGCGCGCGCCGCCCGGATTCGCCTGCACAGCGCAGCGCCCGCGCCCTGGCACGCGTGTCGGGGTCATGCAACGTCTTCTCCAATGCACCACCAGGGTCAACCCGATGCATCGCGCAGGCACTGATCCCAAGCTCCCGCTGAAAGCCGCCAGGGGATGCGAGCCAATCACGGACCGTTCCCTGCAGGAAGTTCGCCGAAACCCAGCCTGCCGCAGACAATAGACCGGGCCGCAGTTCCGGCATTGCCTCTGCCAGCGCAAGAAGACGGTGAAGCGCAACTGGTTCGCCGTCTTCGATTGCACGAACGGCAGCCGTGAAAATACGTCCCTTGTCAGGATCCTCCAGGCTCGCGATGCAGACTGACCGGCCATATTCCCCTGCGATCGAGATCCCGTCGAGATGGGCGGCCAGCCGGTCGTCGAGCCGCCGCAAGTGATGCAGCTTGACGTGCGGCGCTCGCACCAGGATTGAGCGCACGCCGCGCAGGACAGCCGATTCTTCAACGTGCTGCTGGATGACGTTCGGTACAATGTTTGGCGGACGGATCGGCATCGTGTTCGCTACCCCTGTTTCTCATTCCACTTCGAAAAGCGGCGTCCACCGGGCACCGTCCCATTCGTACAGTTCGCGCGGCCCGACCGACCACAGCACCTGTTCTCCCCCGACAGACAAATGGCCCGAACCCGTCGGCAGGAGCAGGTCGGGCGCATCAAGCGGAACCAGCTGGCGTTCATTCAGGAGCAGTTCGTAGACCAGGTGCGATGAGGCGCAGAACATCCTTCCCCGAAAGCGGCAGATGGACCAAAGGTCTTCGATGACATCCTCGCTTTCGATCACTTCCAGTGCATCCGGCGAAGCGAGGACCACAGTGCCGAGCTGGCCGCATATGGCCAGCTGATCCGCAGCGCCGGTGGCGCAGGCATCGAACAGGTCGACTGAAGTCGGCGAATCGCATCGCGTCCAGCGACCGTCGGTGAAACTCCAGATCTCCCCCTCCCAGCCGAACGCCAACGTGCGTGAATCGTTCATCTGCGCCGCATGCTCGAAAGCGCGACGAGCCAGCTTCTCTTTTCCTGTGTCCGTCGGCATGGGAGACTGGTGCGACCATTCGCCGTTTCGGAAAACTAACACCTGCAGCATGGTCCCGACTGCACGCACGTCCCGCCCGGACGTGGCCATCAATCCCCGCAGCGGCCCTGCCAGCCTGGCATCGATATCCTTTTCAAGCACCAGCTCATGGCCGTCGTAGATCCGGAACTGGCCCTGGTCGCCAAGCACCGCAACGGTACCATCGTCGAGACGCTGGATGTCGCAGACGTTCCAGGTCAGGTTATCGCAGTACACGTCCTTGCCGCGGACGAACGCCAGCATCGTGTGAGGGATGCGGTCAGCGAGCAACTCATCGGCCTGGATGCCGAGGTACCCGGTGCCCGGCCCCAGTGCCGCCCCCTTCGTGAAAGTCAATTCGCTTAGTTCGAGGCTTACTTTTTCCACGGTATTCCTTTAGCTTCCATTGAGTAGGGCACGCATCGCTTTGCGGCTCATCACCTGTTCGGCGGAGCGTCTCCAGGCGTCGTTATCGATCTTGTGGGACGATATCTTGATCTCCGCGGGGTTGTTCGGGTCGTCCTGGAATTTCTTGTGACCCTCTTCAATCTGCTTCTGAATGCACTCTTCGCTACATCCGGAGCCCCTGAAAGTACTGGTAAATGCCCACGATCCAACCTCGGAAGCATCCTTGATCGACCAGGTTGTCGTGCCGTGTGCTTCGGCGAATACATCCGCCGTCACACCGCGCCGTACCGACAAGATCCCGTGCGTGAGCGTGGTCGCGCCGCCCTCGGCACAGGCGCAAGGCGCCTTCTTGTCGTTGTACTTGGACCATCCCGGAATCCGCTGGGCCTTGCTGCGGCTGGTGCCTGCCGGCGTATTCTCACGATCAAGGAACGACGCCACCTCGACCAGGTGATCGGGGGTCTGGCCTGGACAGCACCGGCTCGGCGCATAAGGCGAAAGGAAACATTGAAGCGCCCGATAACATTCGTTTCCATCGCCGCGGATCAAGGCCACGCGCAATTTCTGCTGAAGGCCAAAGACGGTTTCCTCCTGGGCCTTCTTTACGGCTTCGGTGACGTTGCCTGCCTTGAACGCCTTGTTCACCCTTCTCAGCTCGCGGTTCGCCTCCTTCAACTGCCCGCTCTCCGGCGGGCACTTGGCCTTGCGGTCCAGCGGCTCGCCGCACTTTTCCTTGACCTTGTTCTTCGCGCCCTCACATTCGTTGATGCCCTCGGCCATCGCCATCCTGTCGGCATAGGTCCACGGCACTGCCTCGTTTGCGGTGGGACAGGCGTGATTTCCAGTGGTCATATCAAGGTGGCGCACTGCGTTCTCGCCTTCCACTTTGACGTCCATCGACCACGCCACGAAATAGACCTTTCCCTTGGTCGAGCTGGTAATCACGCCCTTTTTCGGCGCCGATCCGGCTTCGTCCCCGGTGCTCGATTTGAAGTACGACTTGTTTTTCAACATGACTTCCTGGCCGGAGACGCGGACTGAACGCGCACCATCCGTGCTATCGGATGCCAGCCCCGTGTTCGGATAAGGGATCGGCACGCCGGGCGGCGTGGCTGGAGTCTGTGGCGGGGTAAAGCACACGTCGGGAAATGCGCAAATGGTCTTCCCATCCGCCGCCTTGCAGGAGACTTCCCGGCCATTCGCATAGACCTGGTTACCCATGCCCGTCTCCATATCGAAGGACAAGTGCAGCCCGTTCTCCGCCGTCGTTTGCCAGGTGCAGCAGGATATTCGGGCCGTCGCCGTACCCTTTGCTGCAGGCCGCATAAGCTACAGCCAGGGCGGCCAGGCCGGCGGCTGCGCCGGTCTCGCCGATGCTTTCGGCGGGGTGCCAGATGTCAAAGGACTCCTTGCGCTTGCGCATGATGCGGGCCAAAGCGAGGGCGGCCTCCTTGAAATAGTATTGTTCGCCCGACAGGTCCGTGATGCGAAAGTCCAGGTCGTAGATCTCGCGTCCAGCCTCGCGGAGGGCAGCCTCGATCGCTGCCGTCAAGCCGTTGGCCCGCAATGGTTCATCGGACGCTATCGGCGCTCCTTCCTTGCCAATGCCGATTCCGGTACAACAGAGTTCCTTGCCGCCTTCGTAGGCCCCCAGCAGCAAAGCGGCGCCGGCCTCGCCCGGCATGAAGCCATTGGAACTGCTCTCGGTCAGCAGGCGACCCTCCTTCAGGTAGGCGCTGAGGCTCGGCCACAGCAGCAGGCTATCGGCCCCTGCAAGCAATACCGTGCGTACGCCTTCCTGCAGTATCAGTTCACGCGCACGGGCCAGGGCGACGGCCGCGCCCACGCGTCCGCAAGCAAACACGGCTGATTGAGGCGAAAAGCGTGCGCCCATCTCATCCCGTATTCCGGCCAGGATCTCCTCGTCCAGGCCATCCATCCGCCCCGGGCGCTCGGCCTCCGCCACGCAGACCAGTAGCGGCACGCTCCTCCATTCTGCGCGCGGTAGGCCCGCCAGGCATTCCGAGATGGCCATCGCCGCCATTTTCACGAGCTTGCGCGTGCCGCGCCATGGCTGGTCGAACGCTACCTGGTGCGCCATGATCCAGCCGCCATCCGGAGCCAGGTAACGCGTCTGGCTCGGGTTGCTGATCTTTGCCCTGATAGCGGCGCAACTGGCCGGCGCCGACAGGCCGACGCTGCTGACAAGCCCCGTCGATTTGATCGCTATGCTCGGCATCGGCATGGTTCAAGCCTCCATTTCGGGTTCTGCCGGTACCGTAACGACGGGGATCGGGAATTCGACTGCACGTTGTTGCCACCATTCGCGCCCCCTGCGGCCGACCACGACCTGGGAGATTTCGAACATGTTCTTCTTCAGGGGACGGCAGGCACGCCAGGTCATCGTGAAGCGTTCGAGGTCCGGTTCAAAGAACACGGTATCGAGACTGGCGTTGACATCCTCCCGCCCTCCTCCCCTGGTAAATATATGGATCGGCGCATCAAAGTGGGGCAGCACGAACGTCCGCGCGCCGTCGGGGGTCAAGTTGACCAGGGAGACCTCCTGTTCACCCGGGGCCTGCGGCAACTGCTGGTCGCGCGGCGCCGCCTGGTAGTACTGCTCGTCGAAATCCGGTGGGAGGAACGGGAAGTAATCATCGAGCCATCGCTGGTCGTAAGTCCCCGCGAAACCCATGCGCGGTTCCCAGGCGCGGCCCACCGGGCCGTATGCCATGGGAGCATAATTGCCTTCGGGAGTGGCGACCCGCCGGTTCAGTTCTTCGGTATTGGGCATTGGCGAGCCGTCGACCCATGCGCCCTTCAGCTGCTTGTGAAAGCCCCGTCCTACGGGATTTGCCGCGTAAGCCGCATGGCCTGCAGGATCGTCGCCGCGGAGGTCCCGTCCGCCGAAAGCGACGTCGTAGCCGATGTTCTGTACTGAGAACGGCACGGGCTCGCTTGCGGTAACGCCGGTAAGCCTCGACTGCCAATGCCGGTCGCCCACAACGGCAAACGACTTGGACCACTGGCCGATCCGCAATCCCACTGGAACGCGGGACACCGGACGCCCTTGCGGCGCATAGGCGCGACCCTGGAGCAGCACGTCGCAGCGCGGCTTGCGCGGCGCGAAGTCGACCTCATGGTAGGGAGCGCTGAGTCCCGCTTCGCCGGTGAACGTGTCGGCCATGGCGAGCGGCTGCTGCATCTCGAGCAAGCGCAGCGCCTCGCCGTTCCTGGGAAGCTGGAAGGTTCCCTTCACGACGATGACCAGCAGCTCGCGCCCCGACGGTTCCATTCCCATGGTGTAGCCCGCGACCATGCGTGTTGCATTGACCAGCTCCATGTACTTCCTTCTCAATTGAGCTCAACAGCCCCGCCCTTTATCCGGTTCACACCGGAAGAGCGGCTAAGCAGATAGCTTCCCTGGATCAGCACCTTGCCGGCCCTGGTCAGGGTAACGCTGGCTTTTCCGCAACGCAGAACCAGCTGTTCCCTGGCGCTGACCACCAGCCTCTCGCCATCCACATCCGCCTCCACTGTGCCTGCGCGCTCCGCCATCGGACACCCGTCGCCGGTGCGCAGCAAGCCCATGACAATCGGCTTGTCGATATCTCCGCCTTCGAACATCAGAACGACCTTTCCGCCGATATGCGGCCCATGCAGGTCGACTACGGTTCGGGCCGCGACGCCTGCCGTGCCATGCTGACCGGAATAGAGCACCAATGGAACGCGCCCCTCATCCTTCATCCCGATCAGTTCACCAATCACCACGCCAGCGGCCGGGATCGCCGCTGCGGCGGCCTCCTCGGCTTTCAGATCCCTGCCACTCATACATGCCTCCGCTAAGGGACTTCGCAATCAGTTCTGGAGAATCTTCGACCCCTTCATCACGATATTTCCGCTGGCTTTGGCATTGATCTTTCCCGAGCCTTTTACCGTGACATCCTTGCCTTCGATGACAATCGTTCCATCCTTCTTCATTGTGATGCTGGCACTTCCCGTCCTGATGGTCACCGAGTCGCCGGCTTCGATCACCAGGTGCTTGCCGACCTTGAGCGCATCGTCGTCACCGACCGACGTGCTACGTCCTTTCGAAACATTGCTGGTCTGCGCCCCGCCGACACTTTCCGACATATTGGCCCCGACATCCACTGTCTGGTTGGCGCCCACGTCCACCGACTGGTTGACGCCGACATTCACCAGCTGGTTGGCGCCGACGGTAATCATCTGCATGGCCCCGATGGTGACCTCCTGGGCAGCGCCGACCGTAATCGTTTCGTTGATACCCACCGTATGCGTGCGCTGGGCCAGGACGGTCGCCGTTTCGCAAGCGCCTACGGTAATCGTGCGGTTGGAGCCGATACTGATGGTTTCATTCGATCCCACGTTTTCGGTGCGGTTCACGCCGATCGTGATGGTCTCGTTCGATCCCACCGTTTCAGTCCTGTTGGAACCGATCGCGATCGTTTCGTTGCTTCCGACCTGCTCTTTCCGGTCGACGCCGATTGTAATCGTTTCGTTGTTATCGACGGTTTCGGTACGATCATGCTTGACGTGCGTGGTCTCGTCATTGTCGATGGTCTTGCTGCGGTCATGTCCGACCCAGTGCGTTTCGTCGTTCTCGACTTCGATATCCTGGTTCTTCTCGGCGTGCAGGTAGACCTGTTCCGCGCCCTTCTTGTCTTCAAAGCGCAATTCGTTGGCATTGGCCCCCGTGCCTGACTTGGACGAGCGGCTCAGGATGCCGGTCTGCGTCATATTCGCCGGCAAGGCGTAGGGCGGCATCTGTTCGGCGTTGTAGACGCGTCCCGTAATAATGGGACGGTCCGGATCCCCTTCGAGGAAGTCGACGATCACCTCCTGCCCGATGCGGGGAATCGAGACCATGCCCCAGTTCTTGCCTGCCCAGGGGTGCGACGGCCGGATCCAGCACGAACTGTTCTCGTTCTTCTTGCCGTAGCGGTCCCAGTGGAACTGTACTTTCACGCGGCCGTATTTGTCGGTATAGATCTCGTCGCCCGAGGGCCCGACCACGATGGCAGTCTGGGGGCCCTGGACGAAGGGCTTGGGCGTGCTGCGCTGCGGACGGAACTGCTGGCGGCTGGCCAGGGCGGTGAAATGGCAGCTGTAACTGGCGCCAGCACTGGCCGAATCCTGGGTCTCATAGGCGTTGTATTCCAGCGTGTGCGTGGCAGCCGTCACCAGGTACTCCCGATTCTGGTCGCCGCGCGGCTGACCGGTCAGTTTGAACAGGTGGCCGACACTCAGGCCCCGCGCATTGGTGTCGCCATGCGCCAGTTCGAAACGTGTCTGCAGCTCGTCCAGCCGGGCTTGCACATAGCGGTTGCCGTCCGCCGCCTGCACGTAGCTGCCGGGATAATCATAGATCTCATAATCCGCCAGAACGTGCTCGCGTTTCACCTTGGTTTTGACGGCCAGGTCCACCGCCGGGCGTTCGAAGTCGAAGTCCGTGATCTGGCAGTTCCCGGGGTGGATTTCGCGTTCAACATTCCATTGCTTGACGTATTCCTGTTCCGGGCGCACGACCCGGTCCGAATCGATGAATGGCAATGCATCGCAGCCCGGCGCCGGTTCATGGGCGCTGTAGGCGTCCACCAGGACCAGCGTATGCCGGCCTTCCGCGTGCGCAAAGTAGTAATAGATCCCTTCCTGCTCCATCAGGCGGCTGACGAAGTCGAAGTCGGTTTCGCGGTATTGCACGCAGTAGTTCCACTTATGGTAGCTGTCGCTGAGATTGCTCCTCACATCTGCCACCGAATGGTCGTTGAACACTTGCTTGATGATCTCGGGAACCGTCATCTCCTGGAAGATCCGGCAGTCCGCCGTCCGGGTCAGGAACCACAGCCAGGGCCGCACAATGGCACGGTAAGCGTGGTAGCGCCCATTCATCCCCGACTGGGCGAAGCGCGTGACGTAGCCGTTGAAGTGGCGCACGCCTTCGCCCTGCGTCTCGAGCCTGACCGTGACGTTCTTGCCCAGTATCTGGTCAATGTTGATGTCGCCCTGTGCGCTAAGGAGATCCAGCTCGAATGCGCCGAGGCGCGACAGCTCTTCACTCGCATTCATGCGGTGAAAGAGCAGTACGTCCTGCCCCAACGGCGTTACGACCTCGATCGCCCTGCGCATACGGAACTCCTTGCCCGGCCGGACCTGGCCTAGTCGAACTGGTAATCAAACTCCCCATTGCGCACGCTGACGGCGATGCGCACCGCCGGTTTCTCTCCCATGCTGCGCATCAGCAGCTCCGCGCTGATCTTCGGCAGCATCGTATTGGTCAGGATCGCATCGACTACACGCGCGCCGCTTTCGAGTTCATTGCAGCGGTCGGCGATCAGGCCGGGAACCTCGTTGTCGTAGCTGAATGGGATCTTGTGCTGCCCGGCGATCCGTTGGCCGATGCGATCGAGTTGCAGGCGGATGATATTGCCCAGCATTTCGTCCGACAACGGTGCGTAAGGCACGACGACCAGGCGGCCCAGCAAAGCCGCCGGAAACACCTTGAGCAGCGGCTCGCGCAACGCCTTCGCGATGCCGTCCGGGGCCGGCAGCAGTTCCGGATCCCGGTAGAGCTTCGTGAGAAGCTCGGAGCCCACGTTGGACGTCAGCAGGATCAGGGTATTCTTGAAGTCGATGTGCCGCCCCTCGGCGTCTTCCATCCATCCCTTGTCGAATACCTGGAAAAAGATCTCGTGCACGTCGGGATGCGCCTTCTCCACCTCGTCAAGCAGGACCACGCTGTATGGCTTGCGGCGTACCGCTTCCGTCAATAGCCCGCCCTCGCCGTAACCGACATAGCCGGGCGGCGAGCCCTTCAGCGTCGACACTGAATGCGCTTCCTGGAACTCGCTCATATTGATGGTGATGATGTTCTGTTCGCCGCCGTAAAGCGCTTCAGCCAACGCCAGCCCGGTTTCCGTCTTCCCCACGCCCGACGGGCCGCACAAGAGGAAGACGCCGATCGGGCGCTGCGGATTGTCCAGTCTCGCACGCGACGTCTGGACCCTGCGCGTGATGGTTTCCAGTCCTTCGCGCTGCCCGACCACCCGCTTGCTCAGCGTGTCGGCCAGCGAGAGCACGGCCTCCACTTCGTTCCTCACCATGCGCCCGAGCGGAATGCCGGTCCAGTCGGCGACCACCGACGCTACAGCCTGGGCGTCGACGGCGGGGAGGATCAGCGGGGTTTCTCCCTGCAGGCCGGCCAGTTGCCGCTGCAGTTCGTGCAGCTTGTCCAGCGCCGATGCCCGCGACTCGCCGTTCGCCTCCGGTTTGCCATCACCGTGCTGCCCATCCACGGCAACGCCATCGGCCCGCAACTGGCGCCGCAGCGCAAGGATCTGGTCCACCAGGCCTTTCTCGTTATGCCAGCGGGTCTCCAGGCCATCAAGGCGGCTGCGCTCCGCCCTGGCCTTCTGTTGCGCTGCCTCGCGCCGTGCGGCGACGTCAATGCCGATCGCTTCCTCGCGTCCGATGATTTCCAGTTCCGTTTCGAGCGCCTCGATGCGCCGCTGGCTGTCTTCCACCCCGGCGGGCGTGCCGTGCAGGCTGATGGCAACCCGCGCACAACTGGTGTCGAGCAGGCTGATGGCCTTGTCCGGCAGTTGCCGTGCCGGGATGTAGCGGCGCGAAAGCCGCACGGCGGCCTCGATCGCCTCGTCCAGCAACTGGACCCGGTGATGCCTTTCCAGTGCACCAGCCAGGCCGCGCACCATCAGGATTGCCTTCTCTTCGTCGGGCTCATCGACCTGGATCACCTGGAAGCGCCGGGTCAATGCCGAGTCCTTCTCGATGTACTTTTTGTACTCGGCCCAGGTGGTTGCGCCAATTGTGCGCAGGGTGCCGCGGGCCAATGCCGGTTTCAGGAGATTGGCGGCATCGCCGGTCCCGGCTGCGCCGCCGGCACCGATCAGGGTATGGGCCTCGTCGATGAACAGGATGATCGGCTTGGGCGATGCTTGCACTTCGTCGATCACCTGGCGCAGGCGGTTCTCGAACTCCCCCTTCATGCTGGCCCCGGCCTGCAGCAATCCGATGTCCAGCATGAACAGCGAAACATCGCGCAAAGGCGGCGGTACGTCGCCGCAGGCGATACGCGCCGCGAAGCCCTCCACCACCGCTGTCTTGCCGACCCCGGCCTCGCCGGTCAGGATGGGATTGTTCTGGCGGCGGCGCATCAGGATGTCGACAATCTGGCGCACTTCTTCGTCACGTCCCGTGACCGGGTCGATCTCCCCCTTGCGCGCGCGTTCCGTCAGGTCCACCGCAAAGCGTTTCAGCGCTTCCTGCTTGCCCATCTGGGCAGGCGCCATCGCTCCGCTGGCTTCGCCCGGCGCGGCCCCCTGGCCGCTGCCGTCGGTGGCGCGCAGGTGCTCCTCGGGCGAGCCGGCAACAATGGCGCGGAAGTCTTCGCTCAGTGTCTCGGCCCTGATACGCTCGAACTGCGCAGAAATATGGACCAAGGCGTTGCGCAGCGAAGGCGTCTTCAGCATGCCCACCACCAGGTGGCCGCTGCGTACCTGCGATTCCCCGAACATCAGGGTGGCATACACCCATCCCCGTTCGACCGCATTTTCGATGTGCATGGACAAATCCGAGATCGAGGTGGAACCGCGCGGGAGCCGGTCCAGCGCCGTCGTCATGTCCGCAGCCAGGCGCGAAGCGTCCAGTTCAAAATGGCGCATGATACGAAGCAGGTCCGAGTCCTGCTCTTGCAGGATCTGCTGCATCCAGTGTTCCAGCTCGACATAGGGGTTGCCGCGCAGCTTGCACAACACGGTTGCGCCTTCCATCGACTTGTACGCCAGGCTGTTCAACTTGCCAAACAGTGCGATGCGGCTGATTTCACCCATGATGATTTCCTTTTGCCGTTAATGCGGCCTGCAGCCGCTCCGCGTCCAGGACCAGGTCCTGCGCGTCCCGGGTTCGCGCCTGGGTGCCAAGCCAAGTGCTCCACCCCAGGCGTTGAAACTTCCCCAGGCGCGCAGGCGGAACCTGGTCGCGCTTCAATACCAGCCGTACGTCCCACTCCAGCTCGAAACACAGGTACTGCCGTACCCATGCAACCAGCTTGGCGAGAGCCGTCCCTCCCGGCAGGAACTCCTCCAGCTGGCGCAGGTCCAATGGGCCAAGGCACAGGCGGAACTTGTGTTGCCGGTCCCAGACCTGGCGCCCCAGCACGGCACCCAGCCCCAACCCCTGCTGGCTCAACCTGCCCCCTGCAAGGAGCTGCGTGCGGTCGCTTTCCGCAAGCGTCATCCAATGTCCGACAAAAGGTTCCAGGGCGACCGGCAGGCGGAAGTAGCCGCTCAGGAGGGCGACCAGGCCATCGCTGTTGCGGACCTGCCGCGACAGCAGGCCGGCGTAGAAAAGCTTGGCGCTGTCCTGCACCGCGTCCCGTTGGCGCAGGCTCTCGTCGCCCAGGCCGCACAGTGCGCCAACATAGATCGAAAAGCGGTCGTCCTTCGGCCGGTCCAGGCTGACGGTCGGCTGCGCCTGCGCCCACGCGCGATAGAACAGCGCCAGGAATCGATGGTGGAACAGGTCAAGGAAGCGGGTCAGGGCGAGGTCGCCGGAGTGCTGTGCGCGGCTGCGCGCAAATTCGGTCAGGTGCAGGGGCAAGGGCCCATTGGGGCCGAGCAGCCCGAAGAAGCGTACTTCCAGACGCGGGATCGCCGAACCCTCCGGAATGCCGAACGACGACAGCGTGGCCGGCGCGAAGTCCATGGCCGGTTCCTGGGCCAGCCGCAGCGCTTCGTCCGCCGGCCGCAGCGCCTGCCCGATGCGCGGCAGCTGCGGAAACAGGCATTCGATGCGGCGCAGGGCCTGGAAGAAGTCGTGCCGGTACGGCTCCGTCTCCAGTGCATGGAAATACGTCAGATGATCAAGCCGGTCCCGCATCTGGGCTCCCAATGCATGATTTCACCGCGCCCGCTGGAGCGCAGTACTGTTTCGGTGAAGGAGTTGATCGATACGTAACGGGCAAAGAACTCTTCCATGACGCTGCCAAACAGGAAAGCGCTGCCGCCCTGGAAACCCATCTCGTCCACTTCCAGCTCGATGCGCAGCCCGCGTCCGAACGAAATCGGCCCCCCGCCCTTCAGCCGCCGCACCACAGGCGCTGCGCGAACGGCCTGCAGCGCGTCGACCTGGCGCTGCATGCCGCCTCCCGCGCTGCTCGCGTACAAGGCCAGCATCTGCCGCAAGGCAAGCGCTCCTTCCCCTTGGTCGGTATTCAGCAAGGACAGGTAATTGAGCGACAGGTGGCTGATGAAGCGCCAAGCCGTGGCCCCTTCCCACAGCGGCGAATGCGGCTTTGACGGCCCCTTGACGCAGCGGATAGCCGCAACCGGGGCAGCGTGGTCCAGCACAAAGTCGGAAGACGCCGTTCCCAGGGGCATATGCAGAGGCAGGTCGCGGTTGGTGCACAAGGTGGTGATCGAAAGCTGGCGCAGGTCGTGCCGATATGGCGCTTCATCCGGATCGACCAGGGATATGAATACCTCGCTGCCCACATAGCTGGACCGGAAACCGTTCCTCTTTTGCGACTCCGATAGAAGCCTCGGCTCGCGCTGTGTAGTGAAATAGGCAGCGTGCCGCTGTCCCTCGGCGTGGAAGGCCGCATAGAAAGGCGCAAAACTGCGCTCGCTGTCGCTGCCGACGCCATGGCCGGTGACGCTGGTCACCTCATAGACTTCATAGTCCATCGGCCGCGTGCGGTCGGCTACAACGTGGCAGTCATGGCTGCCGTCGCCCAGGTGCACCCGGTCGGCACGCTTGGGAAAGAGGTTGACTGCAGGCGCGCAGAACAACGAGAAGT
>Ga0307408_100000550_pt1 | contig 32344 bp, 24 predicted proteins | sample 322Cmetagenome_FD_202116 | JGI IMG/M metagenome (GOLD analysis project Ga0307408, IMG submission 202116) | Maize rhizosphere microbial communities from greenhouse at UC Davis, California, United States - 322HYB-C-3 | ecosystem: Host-associated > Plants > Roots > Rhizosphere > Soil | place...
AGGGCGCCGGAGGCGGCAAAGACAACGGTCCAGACGGTAGAGGTCCGGATTCTGGTGAATCGAGCGGCGCGGAAATTGATTCCTGTCGCACGGAAGCGACGCCCCGCCGTCGTGCGGTTAAGGAAGAGCCACATTCCTACCCCGCACAGGAGCACAATCAGGATGATCGGAGGGAACGGCAGGCCGAAGGTGGCCGCCCTCAAACTCGCCAGGGAGCGGAGCCCGTTCGGAGGGGCGGAGGAATAGTCGCCGTCGGCAAGGAACAGTGTCCCGCCGGTAATGGCGGCGCCGGCACCCAGGGTAACGACCAGTGGCTGGACCGCGAAGCGGTGGCAGACCCAGCCGATCACGGCCCCGATGCCGCCGCAGACCAGAGCGGTGATCAGCAGCGCGACGACGGCCGGTACAGCGAGCTTGCCGGCGACGTTCGCAGCCATAAACGCACCGAAAAGGATGTACCCAGGCGCCGCCAGGTCCAGTCCCCCCAGAATCACGACGAGTGTTTGACCCATGGCCGCCAGGGCCAGCAGGGAGGTAATGACAAGTATCGAGGTGATGGACCTTGGGTTGGCCATGGCCGGCATTGTGGCCACCAGCCAGCCCGCAAGGACGAGGACGACGAGGACCTGCAGGGCCGGTACCTCGAAGACCCAGGTCCTGAACCTGGTCCAGGCTATCTGCTTGATCGTTGGCGCATGGGGTGCCTGAGCGGGGGACAGGCTATCGCTGGTCATGATGGATTCCTCTTCATGCGGGGGGCCAGGAGCGTCGCGCCCAGCACGACGCCGGTGACGAGGACGGCGCCGTAGGCGAACTGGATGAGGCTGGGCGCCACACCCGAGGCGGTGAGCAATTGCTGCAGGAGATAGATGGCTACCGCTCCGAAGAGTGCGCCCAACAGGCCACCGCGGCCCCCGGCGAGACTGGTTCCGCCCAAAACTGCAGCGGCCAGCCCCAGCAGGGCATAGGTGGAAGCGAGCGAAGACTGCGATGACTGCACGAGCGCGGTCAACGCAATTCCCGCGATCCCGGCAAACAGTCCGCCGAGGGTGTAGGCCAGAATACGTATTGACTTGATATTCACTCCGGAACCGTAGGCGGAGACATCGCTGTCGCCGGTGGCAAGGAGATTGCTGACAAAGGCCGTGCGGCGCAGGGCGAACCAGATCAGCCCGGCAACACCGACCGTTAACAGCGCACCAGGCACGATGCCGACGCCCCCGGCGAAGACCTCCGTCCAGTTGTCGGGGGCGGCTACTGGGTTCTGGGCGATGCTCAGCGACAGGCCCACAAGCAGGAACAGCATCCCGGTGGTTGCGACCACCGGGTGCAGGCGCACCACCGCGACCAGGATTCCGTTCACCGCTCCAGCCCCGGCGGCAACGGCCAGGATGATGGGCGCCGCCAGATGCCAGTCGCCCAGTCCCGCTGGAATAAGGATGGCGACGAACAGACAGTTGATAAACGTGGCCAGGGGACCGACCGAAATGTCAATGCCGCCCGCAAGGATCGAGGGAGTGGAGGCGAAACCCACCAACACGAACGGCGCGAGCGTGGCCAGGGTTCCGGGCAGGCGTGCGGGGGAGAGGAAGGAAGGTGAGACGATCAGGTTCAGCACCAGCAGCACCAGCGCGAGCAACAAGGCAAAGGCAAAGGGCCAGCGCTGGAACAAGGTCAGGACGCGGTTCATGTGTGGACCTCTGATTTCTGGCCGAAGTAGGCGGCGACGATGGAGTCGGTAGAGAGCCCGGAGTGGGGGATCTGGGCGAACACTTCTTGGTCCCGGAAGACCAGGACCCGGTCGACGAGGTCGACGAGCTCGTCCACCTCGCTGGAGAGAACAACGATGCTCATTCCTTGGGCGCTGAGCCGGTTGAGAATCGCGTAAATCTCCCGTTTGGTTCCGATGTCGACCCCCCGTGTGGGGTCGTTGAGCAGCAGGACCTTTGGGTCTGTAGCCAGCCAGCGGGCCAGCAGCACCTTCTGCTGGTTGCCGCCGGACAGGGTTGAAATTGCATCCTGGCTGGCGCCGAAGCGTATTGACAAGGACCGAGCGAAGGCCTCGAACCGCCGGGCGGTTTTATGGCTGTCCAGCAACCCTCCGCGACGGTCCTTCCGCAAGGTTGGAAGCGCGAAGTTCTCCCGGATGGACATGGACTCAAAGAGCGACTCGCCACGGCGCTCGCGGGGCAGGTAGGCGACCCCGAGAGCGTCACCGTTCCGCTCAGTGAGTTCGCGTCCGCCCTCGGGCAGGAGCCGAACAACACTGCCGGATCCGGCTGACAGGCCTGCCAGGCGCTTGATGAACTGGTCTTGGCCGTGCCCTTCAAGCCCCGCCAGGCCCACGACTTCACCGGCACGCAACTCGAAGTCCATGGGTGCCGAGGCCGGTGACAGACGGACGCCCGAAACCTGAAGGATGACGTCCCCGGGATCGTGCGGTTTCCGCCGGGTCTCGTCGTGGCCGGAGCTTCCGGTCATATCCGAGATCAACCGGCCGACGGACAGATCGGAACGTTCAACGGTGGACACGCTGCGCCCGGACCTCAGCACCGTAACCCGGTCCGAAATCTCCTCGACCTCGTCCATTCGATGCGAGATAAACAGGATGGCAGTTCCCTCGGCCTTGAGCCGGCGCAGCTCGACGAAGAGCAGATCCCGGGACTCAACGTCCAAGGACGCTGTGGACTCGTCAAGGATGAGTACTCTGGGCTTGCGTACGAGCGCCCGTGCGATGCAAACGGACTGCCGCTGGGAGAGCGAGAGTTGCCCGGCGGGAAGATCGAGGGGTATTCCGCCGGAGATCTTCGAGAGTACGTCCTGGGCGATCGCTCGCTGCCGGGAGCGGCCCAGCCGGCGACGGAACGTCCCGTCCGAGCCAAGCCAAACATTTTCAAGCACTGACTGACTTGCCGCGGTGAGCACTTCCTGGAACACCACTGCAATCCCCAGGCCGATAGCTTCCCGAGGCGAACGGCTGTTGACGGGGACGCCATCCAGGGTGACAGACCCGGTGTCAGGAGAGTGCACCCCGCCCAGAATTTTTACGAGAGTGCTCTTCCCTGAGCCGTTTTCACCCAGGAGCGTATGGATCTCGCCCGGCCGAAGGCTCAGGTGGGCAGCGATGAGGGCGCGGGTAGCGCCGAACCGTTTGCTTACTCCGGCCAGCGCTAGGCCGGGGGCTTGGTCATTCACGGCGGATCTCCTTTGACGGCCGAAAAAATGTGGTGCAGCTCATATCCGAAACTAGACGAATCGTACCGCATGTGGCACCCTGATGCCATACGGTACGAACCGTTCATCCGCAAGGAGATCAACCATGAAGACCAATTCTTTCCCCCGGCTTTCAACGGGGTTTGCCGCGATTCTGGGGGTCGGCTCCCTTGTCCTGACAGGCTGCTCGGCATCGGCGCCGGCAGCAACAGATGTATCGAAAGGGCCTATGGCAGACCTCGCTTCGCCAGCGGCCCCCGGGACCTGTGGGGCGCTTCCGACGGATGGGGCGAAGGACCCGAGCGGCCTGCTGGCGGCTTTCCCCAAGGAGATCGCCGAGGGCTATAACCTCTACCCATACGAGATCCGGAAGTCGGCATGGGCCGGCTACAAGTCGACGAAAAATGACGGTTTTACCGCCGCGATCGTGGGCATGCCACCGGCCAGCCCCTTCATCGCCTCCATGTCGGAGGCGATCCGCTCCAGCCTGAAGGCAAAGGGGGTCAGAACCGTCGGCGAATTCGCCCCGGATGATCCGTCGAATGTGCCTTTGCAGCTTCAGCAGTTCAACGAGGCACTTTCGCTTAAGCCAGACGTGATCATTTACACCGCGATCGCTCCTGAACCTTCCGTGGACCTCGCCAAGGCCGCCCATGACGCGGGCATCCCGCTTGTTGCTGCCCAGGTGCCAATCGACTCCGAGTATGCAGTAAGCGTCACGAGGAACGTCCCCCTGGCCATCGCCCAGGTCACCGCCGGCACCGTGAGGGCTGTTGGCGGCAAGGGCAACGTCCTGCGCGTGGACGGAATCCCGGGCATCCCGGTTTCGACCTTCGCCGCCCTGGGCATCGACGCGGTCCTGGCGAACTGCCCGGAGGTCAAGGTGGCCGGCTCGGTCACCGGCTTCTTCCAGCCGGCGACCGCCCAGGCAGAAGTCCAGAAGTTCCTTGCGACCCATCCGGCCGGTGTTGACGCGGTGCTGCAGGCTGGCACCATGGGCGTGGGTATCCGCAACGCCTTTGAGGAGTCAGGTCTGGAGGCGCCGCCCATCGCGGACGACGGTTCCAGCAAGGGGTTCTCCTCCTGGGCGCTGGCGAACCCTGACTACCCGTACTTCGGTACCACCACGCCGTCCGTGCGAACCGGTGAGGCGGTGGTTGATGTAGCCCTACGCATCCTGAAAGGCCAGGGGCCCAAGATCAATCAGATTGTGGAACCGTCGGTGATCGTGTCCCGGGAAAACCTCGCCGAGGTAGCGGACCCTTCGTGGGACCATAACGACTTGACAGACCTGGCCGGCGACCCCAAGGACTACCTCCCCACCGACAAACTCAACGTCTTCTTCTCAAGCCCGGGAGCATAGAGGGCGCAGAGCCTCTCGTTACCGGTGCTTGGCTGGGATTTAGGGCCCCTTCCCAGGTTGGATGCACAATCAGCATCCAACCAGGGGAGGGGCCCTGTCGTTACCGGACGGCTTGCGTCCACGGCAGGGACGCTCCTGCGGGAACAATGCTGGCCCGAACCGTTTCGCCTTGCGCTCTGGCGGACGGTGTTCCCGTAACACCCGGGCCGATTCCTCCTGCCGGTCCTTACAAGGAAGCCCCTTGGATCACCAGGCCGACGGGCAACTTCGGTGTTCCAAGGGGCTTTTTCCATGCCGGCTGAATGGCCGGCAACGCTTTAGGCGCTGACCCGTCCGCGCAGGAACTCGGAGTCGGGCGCATCCGTGACGGGCAGGCCCGAGGCTTCCAGGCTTGCGCGTAGCTGCTTCATGAAGCGGTCCGGAAGCCGGACTGCCGGCGGACGCAGCGCGCCCCCATTGAAGCCTGACAGCCATTCCTGGTACTTCCACTGCGTACGGTTGATGGAGCTCGTGCCTGGGGTGGAGGTTGACGATACGGCAATGTTCGCGGCGCGGGCCGGCTGGACCTCCCAGTAGCGCTCCATGGCCTCCTCCCACTTGCCACTGCGCGCCAGCTCGAAGGCCTTGGGGTAGTAGTCACCCATCCAGTTCGTGTTCGCGGTACCGGAGAACTGGACGTCCAGGACCGACATCAGGGGGATAATTTCGGCCTCTATGGGGCAGGAGATCACCACTTCGTCGCGGAAGTGGTGATACATCTCCATGACCCCTGGGATACCCGGGTAACCCTGTTCGGCCTTAATGGCGACGATACTTGGCATCGCGTCAAGGACACGGCGCACGAAGTCAACACTCATGCCGGCCGGGTGAATGCGCTCGAACCCCCAGGCAGGCAGCGGGAACAGCATGGTCGCCAGGTCGGTTTCGTCGGTAAAGGCCTTGGTGTAATCGAACACCTCGTCGTACGAGGTCGGCCAGAACGATGAAGGATAGGCCAGCAGGGCGCGGTCGGCACCGGCCTTGGTGGCCAGGTTCGCCGCATGGATGTTTTCTTCCAAGGTGCCGAAAATGGCGTGGAAAAAGAGCCCGAAGTCATCCCCGGCTGCCTCGCGGGCCACCTCCGTGATCCGGGCGTTCTCCTCCGGGGTGATATTGGCTTCGGCGATCAGCAGGGAACCCTTGTACCCGCGTTCCTTGAGCAGCAGGATGTCGTGACGGATCGCATTTTCGTTAATGCCGGAAAAATCCGGGGTGAAGGATGGGTGCGTGACGGCGACTGTGCCGACAAAGTTTTCCCGCGCCCAGGAACGTGCCTCGGATTTGGTGTAGTCCACCATGGTGTACTCCTTGATTTTGTCAGTGGGGTCTTGTCTCTGGGCCTATTTGCGGCTGGTGACGATGCCGACAGGCAGGACCGTCCCAATGCCCGCGGCGCGGGCGCGGTTCACGAGCATCTCGGCTACAACGATGTCCTGCAGCCCGGAACCGGTCGACTTATAGATCCGGATCCCGCGCTCCACGTCGATTTCAGTTTCTCCGGTCAGGACTGCATTGACTGTGACGACGAGCGAATCCACCTCGACGCCATGTGCCCGGGCCGCGATCATGTCCCCGCTGCCGTGAACCACCTCATCACGGGTATCCACTACGACAGCCCCGGCCCTGGCGATCAGCTCCGCAGGCAATTCCCGTTGGGCCGGCGTCGTGGAACCGATCGAAACTACCGCGGCGTTGGAGCCGACCCATTCGGCCTGCAGGGTGGGGGACTCGTCCCGGGAGCGGGCAGCGCACAGAATCAAATCGGCACCTTCCACAGCTTCGCGGGCCGAACCGACAGCGCGTGCGGGTGCGCCAAAGGCGCCGTCGAACTCGGCGGCAAAGGCCTCACGGTTGGCCCGCGTCGGGCTGAACACGCGGATGTCAGCGAACTCAAGGACGTGCGAGAAGGCCGTCAGATGGGAACGGGCCTCAAAGCCGGAGCCAATGACCCCCACTGTCAGCGGCCGTGGCGGGACGATGGTGGAGGTGCCCACCGCAGTAGTCGCGGCAGTGCGCAGGCCGGTCACGCGGTTTCCGTCCACCAGCGCCACCAGGTCCGCAGTGTCCTTGTCAAAGAGGGAAATCAAGTAGCTGACGCGAAGCCCATCCGCAAAGGACCCTGCGATCGATTTCGCCCCGAACAGTTGCCCGCTGGGCGGCACCGAGGGCATGATCCGCAACCACTCCCGCGTCGTCTGGGCGAAGATCCGCCCAGGAGTGCCGCCCTCGTCGTCGGGCGCCTTATAGGCGGAACGGATAGCCTCTATCGCCCCCGGCCAGTCCGAAAGACCGGCCACGTCCGCGTCGGTGAGGAAGAGCGGAAGATTCTTTGGCAGCTCGCCGTCGGTGCTCACGTTGCACTCCTTTGTGTCAGGCAGCCGTCAGCGGGCTGCAGCGTAGGTGGATCGATCACCAAAACAATAAAAATAGTATTCGATACGAATCGTATCCTATATAGTCGTGACCGGGAACACATCTCGAGAAAGAGGAGCCACGAATGGCAATTGCAACTGTCAACCCCACTACCGGCGCAACCGAAATGATTATTGATCCGCACACGGTGGAGGAAGTCCGTGAACGCATCGAGGAAGCCGCGAAGGCCGCGCAGGTACTGCGCGGGACGACCTTCGCCCAGCGCGCGCAGTGGATGCTTGCCGCGGCCGAAATTCTCGAGGACCAGGCGGAGGGCCTGGGAGAGTTGATCACCGTCGAGATGGGTAAGCCCATTGCTCAATCCATCGCCGAGGTGCACAAGTGTGTCAAGGCCATGCGCTTTTATGCCGCACGGGCCGAGGAATTCCTGGCCGATGCTCCATTGGATAACCCGTCATCGGTAGGCGCGAGCCGGGCATGGACGCGCTACGAGCCGCTGGGGGCGGTCCTGGCCGTCATGCCGTGGAATTATCCGCTGTGGCAGGTCATTCGGTTTGCGGCCCCGGCGCTTATGGCCGGAAACTCCGGCCTGCTCAAACATGCCTCGAACGTGCCACAGGCCGCGCTCTTCCTCGACACACTTTTCGAGCGGGCGGGGTTCCCAATCGGCTCCTTCCGCACCCTGCTGATCGGCGGCTCCGGGGTGGCTGCCGTCCTGGTTGATGACCGGGTCAAGGCCGTCACCCTGACCGGTTCCGAGCCGGCCGGGCGTTCGGTGGCTTCCATTGCCGCCGACAACGTGAAGAAATCCGTGCTGGAGCTCGGCGGCTCGGACCCCTTCATTGTCATGCCCTCGGCGGATGTCGTCGAGGCGGCAGCAACCGCCGTACGTGCCCGGATCAGCAACAACGGCCAATCCTGCATCGCCGGCAAGCGCTTCATCGTGCACACCGAGGTTTATGAGGCATTCACTGCCGAATTCGTGAAGCTGATGTCGGAGCTTGCCGTCGGGGACCCACTGGACCCGACAACCCAGGTGGGACCGCTGGCGACCCTGTCCGGACGCGACGAGCTGGCCGAGCTTGTCGAGGACGCCCGGGCCTTGGGCGCCCAAGTGTTGACCGGCGGGACAGTTCCGGAGGGCCCCGGCTTCTTTTATGCCCCCACGGTGCTGGCCGGGCTCACTGAAGATATGCGGATCATCCAGGAGGAGGCCTTCGGGCCCGTCGCGTCGCTGTACCGCGCCCGGGACCGCGAGGATGCCCTCCGGATTGCGAACCAAACCACCTTCGGACTTTCGAGTTCAGTCTGGACTGCTGATGCCGAAGAGGAGGAGTGGTTCCTCGCAAGTCTCGATGCAGGGGCGGTCTTTATTAATGGCATGACGGTTTCGTACCAGGAGCTTCCGTTCGGCGGGATCAAGCGTTCCGGATTTGGTCGGGAACTGGCTGCGGACGGCATCAGGGAGTTTTGCAATCTCAAGACCGTCTGGAAAGCGTAAACAAGCTGGAAGCTCATGAGCTAACCCTTGTGCGGCTAAGTGATGCGTGTTACCTTTTATTCGAAACGATACGTACTGAACCTGAAGGAGCAAGATGGCTGACGTCAACGTCGACGTGGTAGTAATCGGTGGCGGGCCCGTAGGAGTCACTGCGCTGGCTCTGCTGGGGCGCGCAGGTCTGACCGCCGTCGGGGTGGAGCGTGATGTCCAGGTTTGGCCAACTGCCCGCGCCGTGCACTTTGATGGCGAAACCTTCCGCACCCTTCAATCGCTGGGAGTCGCCGAGCGCTTTGCCGCGGCAACTTTGCCGATGTCCTCCTTCCACATCGAGAACGAGGAACGGGAAGTCCTTGTGTCCTTGCCCACGGGTCAGTTTGGCACCCAGGGCTGGCACGACGATCTCACCTTTCACCAACCCGACATCGAGGTCCTGCTGCGGGATGTCGTGGAAGAACTTCCCGGCGTCGAGCTCCGCCGGGGCACCAGCGTGCTCTCGGTGTGCAATGAGGGTGGGGGCGTCGAGGTGGCGGTGCGTGGCTCTGACGGCGCGGGATCCCTAATCCGCGCCCGCTGGGCGATCGCAGCTGACGGGGCCCGTTCGCCCAGCCGCCAGGCATTGGGCATTGAGTGCGAGAAGCTGGGCGAGGATGCGCAGTGGCTGGTTGCTGACGGCATTTTGGAAGAAGGCCCCGGCCTGTCGTCCGACATGATCTTCCTGGGCCATCACACGCGGCCGGCCCTGTGGATCCGCCTCCCCGGCAAGCGGGTGCGGATGGAGTTTATGTTGATGCCGGGGGATGACCCTGAGGAAATTGCCACCCCTGCGGGTGTAGAAAAGATCAGCCACGGCGTGCTGCCGGCAGACAGATTCACTGCAGACCGGCTCGCTATTTATACCTTCCGTGGCCGCATCGCCCGGCAGTGGCGCGCCGGGAACATCTTCCTGGCCGGGGACGCCGCCCACCAGGCGCCACCGCTTTTTGGGCAGGGCCTATGCGCAGGAATACGCGACGTGGCAAACCTGGTCTGGAAGCTGGACGCGGTCAAGCGCGGTGCGGCCGACTATAACCTGCTTGACACCTACGAGAGCGAACGGATGCCCCATGCACGGTTCTGGGTCGAGCAGGCAACCCGGGCCGCAGGCTTCATGCAAACAACCGACGCCGCCATCGCAAAGCAGCGTGACGCCTTCATCCGCGCAAACCCCGCCGCGTCGGCCCCGGTCTCCCCCGCGTTAGGCCCGGGCCTGCACGAAGGCGGCAGTGATGAACGTGCCGGCAGGCTCGCCATGCAGCCGATCCTCAGCGACGGGGTGCGCCTGGATGACATGGTGGGAGGCCGATTCCTGGTGGCAACAACGCGCGAAATCTATTCCGCCATCCCGGCACCACTGCGGGAACAACTTGAGGATAACGACGACATCGTGGTCTTGTTCGATCCGGCCAAGGTGGGCCAGATCCTTGCAGCAGCCGGAGCCCATGTGGTTATCGTCCGCCCCGACCGCTACATCCTGGGCCTCGGCGACACCCCCGCGGCGCTCGAACGCCTCATTTCCAGCATCCCGAGCCTTGGCCGCGACGTGCCGGCACCCCTCTAAACCCGCATTCGACCGATCAACAGCAGACGGACCACATACAGGAGCCCATCATGGCATTCAGCCCGATTACACACCTCAGGCACTTCGATATCGCGGTGCCTGACTACCAAAAGCAGGTTGAGTTCTACAAGAACCACTGGGGACTTACCGAGATGGAGAACGACGGCGGCGTGACCTACTTTGCCGCCGAAGGCTCACCGGAACAGTATTCGGTCCGCGTCCGTAAGGCCGAGGAGAAGCGCCTCGACATGGTCGCGTTCGGCGCGGCAGACAAAGCCTCCGTGGACCAACTCGCCTCGGACCTCATTGCCAAGGGGGTCAAGCTTATTGGGGAACCCGATGACGTCAAGACCCTTGGCGGGGGATACGGCTTCCGCTTCTTCGACCTCGAGGGACGCACCATCGAGGTCTCCTCAGACGTCGAAGTGCGCCAGCACCGCAAGATCGAGGAACGCGAGGCGATTCCGGTACGGCTGTCCCACGTGGTGCTCAACTCTCCTGAGCCCGAGAAGATGCGGGCCTGGTACGAGCAGCACCTGGGCTTCCGTCTCTCCGACACCCTGAAGCACCCGCACATGGGTGACCTCTTCTACTTCATGCGCTGCAATGCCCAGCACCACTCCATCGCGATCTCCCGCGGCCCGCACGCTTCGCTGCAGCACGCGTCCTTTGAGCTGCGCGGTATCGACGAGTACATGCGCGGCAGCGGCAGGCTGCTGCGTTCGGGGTTCAAGAAGATCTGGGGCCCTGGCCGCCATAAGGCCGGGGACAACACCTTCACCTACTTCCATGACCCCAACGGCAACACCATGGAGTACACCACCGAGCTGGACTCGGTGGACGAGGACACGTGGCATCCCAGCATCTTCGACACCCGCGACCCTGAGACTTCTGACCAGTGGGGAACCGGGGGCGATATGGACGAATTCATCGCACGCGAGATGTTCAACGACCAGGACAAGGGCCTCTACGTCCCCCCTCCGGTATAACGACCACGATGGTGACTAATGGAGGATCCATGGAAGAACAACACGTGAACGAATTCGCGCTGGGCACCTTCGAAACCGCAGGGGAGCAATTCCCCGGGGCGGTCTTCGGGGACCGGGTGGTCGACCTGCGCACCGTACTGCCCGGAATTTCCCGCATCGGTGATCTCTTCGCCGACTGGGACACACACCTGGATGTGCTCGAGTCCATCGACCCGGCCGCAGCCGGTGCCCGTCCCCTCGAAGGGCTGAACGTCCTGCCCCCGGTGGAGCCGGTGGGAAGCATCATCGCCGCCGGGGCAAACTACCGCGAGCACGTCCTGCAAATGAGCGTGGCCCACAAGCTTGGCAAGGAAGGCGCCGATGCGGCGCAACTGGAAGCCGACGCTGCGACCGAAATCGATGAGCGGGGCCGCTCGGGCGATCCGTATGTCTGGACAGGAATACCATCGGCAGTGTGCGGAGCCTACGACCAGGTGCAGTTGCCGGATGTGGGCGGCAACGTCGACTGGGAACTGGAGCTTGGAGTGGTCATTGGACGCAGGGCCCATAGGGTTTCGGCCGAGGATGCCCTTGATTACGTGGCGGGCTACACCATCGTCAATGACATCACTGCCCGCACACTGGTTCCGCGTAACGACATTGCGATGATGGGTACCGACTGGTTTCGCGCCAAAAACCAGCCTACGTTCTTCCCCACAGGCCCCTACCTGGTGCCAACGCGGTTCGTCATGGACCCGGCGAAGCTGCGGATCCGTTTGAGCCTCAACGGCAATCTGATGCAGGACGCCCTGGCCGATGACCTGCTCTTTGATATCCCGAGCCTGATCGCTTACGCCTCCTCGGTGGCCGTACTGCTGCCCGGGGATGTCCTCATTACCGGGTCGCCGGCCGGAAACGGCTCCCACTGGGGCCGCTACTTGAGGGACGGTGACGTAATGGAGGCGGAGATCAGCGGACTAGGTACCCAACGTTCGACTGTCCGCGGGCCCAGCGGGCAGCTGCCTCCCTGGTATGTTGATCGGCCGGTCGCTGTCGCTGCGGCCGGCGGAGCTGCCCGGTGACCCTGCGCCAGAGCCACTTCGTCCCGCCGGCGTCCTATCTGCTGGCTGAAGACCTGGGATTCCTGCAGGCATCCCAGGTGCGGCTCACCCGGACCACCTCGAGCGGCGAGCAGCTTCGGGCCCTGCTCGCCGGGGAACAGGACATGGTCGTCACGGCGATCGACAACCTGTTCGAATGGACCCTGGCCGGGGCCGACCTGCGCCTGGTGGCCCAGGTCGAGGCGACCACACCGCTGGGCATCCATGCGCGCGCCGGCCTGGAAAGACTGGCGGACCTGGCAGGGTGCCGGTTCGCGGTTGACGCTCCCAACAACGGTTTCGCGCTCATCGCCAAGCGCCTGCTGCGGGACGCCGGTATCGAGGTGGACTACGTAGTGGTCGGTGGTGTGCGCGAACGCCTGGATGCACTGCTCGGCGGCGACGTGGACGCGACGCTGCTTGGGGCGCCGTTCGACAAACTGGCCGAAAAGGCAGGGTTCGCCCGGGTAGTCGACATCAATGCATGGCTGCCGGAACTGCCAGGCCAAGGACTGGTGGTCCGCGCCGACATCCTCGAATCCGAGGAACTGGGACGCTACCTCCGTGCCCTGGCAGGCGGGGTGGAAGCCGGCGCCCTGATGCCGGATGCGCAGGGCATCGAGTTGCTTGAACGCTGCGGTTACCAGGCGGGAGCTGCCAGCGCCTGGAGCGCACGGGCACGCACGCTTGCAGTGGATCCTCGCGGGCTGGAGCTGCTGACCGGAATACGGCAAAGCCTGGGCATGCTTCCGCGGACCGTAGCCCTGGAGGAGCTCTGCGACTCTGAACCGCTGCTGAGGGCCGCACAGCCCTCCTTCGGCCAGGCGTAGCTTCAAAACAGCCCGCGCTGGCCCCGCCGCCGGACTTGCCCATTGCAACCGCAACAGCACAATGCGATACTGCACGTATCGTATGATAGGACTTAGGAGTAACCATGAAACTGGGACGGATAGCAGTACCCACGCCCGACGGCGAACAGATCCGACTCGTCGCGGCCCAGCCCGAACAAGACCGGGTCATCGATCTGGCACGCGCCTATGCCCTGACGCTTCAGCGCAGGGCCGCGGACCCCGACCGTGCCCGGGCGCTGGCCCTGGCGATCCTCCCCGGCAGCCTGGCTGCGGGAATCGGGGGAGGCTCCATCTTCCTCGACGCGGCCCACGACGCGCTGGCTGCTGCAGACGATGCCTCATACGGGATCGACGAAGTCTCGTGGCGCGCGGCTGTCGACTCGCCGGTGATACGCGACGGCCTGACGTTCGAGCAGCACATCCAGAACTTCCACCGTATTGTCGCCAAGGCGCAGCCGGCCCGCTCGATTTACGACCGGCCAGGTTATTTCAAGGGCACCACGGCCATGTCCTACGGGCACAACCAGGAGTTGCCCTACCCTGACTTCACGGAGGCCCTGGACTGGGAGCTTGAGGTGGGGTACGTGGTGGGCAAGTCCGGCAGCGACCTGACCCCGGACACGGCGCTGGAGCATCTGTTCGGCATCACCGTCTTCAACGACTTCAGTGCACGCGATGTCCAGGGGGCGGAAATGGCCATCGGCATGGGCCCACAAAAGTGCAAGGACTTCGGGTACGGCATCGGCCCCTGGGTCACCACGATGGATGAAATTGATTCGATAGAGGGCTTGCGCGGCCAGGTCCGTGTCAATGGCCAAGTCCTCTCCGAGACCAAGGTCGAGGACTTCGTCTACACCCCCGCGGAGTTGCTGGCCTACGTCTCGATCTCCGACCGTCTGCAGCCAGGGGACCTCATCGGGTCCGGCACTATGGGCTTCGGCGCAGGCGTGGAGATCGGCACATTCCTGCAACCCGGCGACGTCATCGAACTCGAACTCGAGGGCGTGGGCACACTGCGCACCCCGATTTCCACCGAACGCCACACGTCGCCGTGGTGGCCCGAGCCTCGCACCTACCCGCACGACGAATGGGTGGCGTGATGACCCGGCCCCCAGTCCGCCGCATCGTCACCGGACACGATGACCAGGGACGCGCCATCATCCTCTCGGATGGAGCGGCACCCAACCACTGGTCCTCGGACATGATCGCGGGTTTCGGCGCCACTGTCCCCTGGCTGACGGAAGCCGGGCAGATCGACCACGTCTCGGACGAGGATCCGGCCAGCGCGGACTCTCAGATCCCCAGCTTTCCCGCGCCGGGCCAGACGATCCTGCGCATCGCCGACTTCCCGCCGGATTCTGTGTATCCGGACGAGGCGGGCTCGGTGATCTTCAGCGAGCTCGACGGACATGACGAGGCCGAAGCGGGGGCTGAGCACAGCGGCTCCAAGCATTTCTGGTTCCATCGCACGGACTCGCTGGACTACGCCGTCGTTCTCCAAGGTGAAATCACCTTGCTGGTCGACGACGGTGAGGCAACCATGCGCGCCGGCGACGTAGCCGTGCAACGGGCCACCAGCCACGCGTGGTCAAACCGCACTGACCAGACCGCCAGGGTCCTCTTCGTACTGATCGGAACCGAACCGCTCCCCGCAGCACAGATCGCTGAGCAGCGCAGGAAGGCCTCCCGGCACATGGAGAGCGCATGATCACCAACGCGGAGGCCGCGGACGGCGAGGTGATCTGGCAACCGGACCTGGAATCGACCGCCGAGACCGGCGTTGGCCGATTCGCCGCTTTCCTGGCAAGCCACGGCATCGAGATCGGTGCGGGCTACGAGGAGCTATGGCAGTGGTCGGTGGATGAACCCGAGCAGTTCTGGGAACTGTTCGCCGACTTTGCCGGCGTCGGTCTTGGTGGGGTGGTGGGGCCAGTACGCACCGTCGATCCCATGCCTCACACGCGATGGTTCCCGGGACGCACCCTTAACTTTGCCAGGCACCTGCTGGAGGGCCATGAGGGGACCGCACTGATCGGCCTCGCCGAGGACGGGACACGCGAGGAGGTCACTTGGAACGCCCTAAGGCGGGAGGTTGCCTCCCTGGCTGCGCACCTGCGTGCCCGTGGTGTGAGCCATGGGGACAGGGTCGTTGGAATACTTCCCAATGTTGCCGAAGCCGTCGTCGGGCTGCTCGCCACCGCCTCGGTCGGCGCCATCTGGTCGGTCTGTGCGCCGGAATTCGGCCCGGGAGCGATCGTTACGCGGTTCGCCCAGCTCGACCCAAAGGTCCTCCTCGCCGCGCCAGGCTACCGGCTCGGCGGGAAGGACCGGGACCGCCGCGGTGAGCTGGCGGAAATCATCGCCCAGCTCCCCACGCTCGAGCACATCATCTGGGTGGGGCGGCACACCTCCATTCCAAGTATCTCCACCCAGGTTCCGGCCCTGAATTGGGAGCAGGCCGTCGCCGAACCAGCGGAGCTTGTCTTCGCGGACGTCGAGTTCAGCCACCCCCTGTGGGTCCTGTTCTCCTCGGGGACGACGGGCATTCCCAAGGGCATCGTGCACGGCCACGGCGGGGCGCTGCTCGAGGAAATGAAAATGCTCCTCATCCACTCCGACCTTCACCCTGGGGACCGCTACCTCAACGTCGCCTCAACGAGCTGGGTGCTGTGGAACTCGCTCGTCTCCGCGCTGGGAGGCGGCGCCACAGCCGTACTCGTCGATGGAAACCCCACCTTCCCGTCGATCGACCGGGTCTGGCAGATCGCCGCAGCAGAGCAGGTCGCGGTCCTGGGCGTCGGTGCCGGCTTCGTCCACGCCTGCGCCAAGGCGTCTCTGGCGTCGATGCACGACCACGACCTGGGTGCCTTGAAGTCCCTTCAGGTCACAGGTTCACCGCTCTCCGCCGACGGCTATCGCTGGGTGTACGGCAATGTGGGTGACATATGGTTGAACTCGATGAGCGGCGGTACTGATATCGCCTCCATTTTCGTGGGGGGATCGCCAACACTGCCCGTTCATGTCGGCTACATTCAGGCGCCGGCCCTCGGCGTGCGTGTGGAGTCCTGGGACGAAGCCGGCAATCCCACACGGGGCAAAGGCGAACTGGTGGTGACCCAGCCAATGCCCTCGATGCCGCTGAGCTTCTGGGGCGATGACGGCAGCCGCTATCACGAGAGCTACTTCGCGACATATCCAAGGGTGTGGCGGCACGGGGACTTCATCGAGTTCACGCTCCAGGGGATCCTCATCCATGGCCGGTCCGACTCAACCCTGAACCGCAACGGGCTACGGCTGGGTTCGGCGGATATCTATGCCGTGGTTGAATCACTGCCGGAAGTCGTCGAGGCCCTGATTGTTGGTGCGGAACTGGGCACTGACTACTACATGCCACTGTTCGTCCATCTGGCCGAGGGCGCCGACCCGAGCGTGGCCCAAGAGGCGATCACCAGATCCATTCGTGAGAACCTGTCCGTCCGGTATCTGCCCGACGACATCGTGTTCATGCCAGGAATCCCACATACCCGCACCGGAAAGAAGCTGGAGGTCCCCGTAAAGCGGCTGCTGCAGGGGGCGCGCCTGGAAACCGTTGCGGATCTTGGGTCCGTGGATAACGCTGTGCTGTTGGAAGAATATGCCAGGTTTGCAGGTGAACGGCAGACGGTGTCACCGTAAGCGGTACCGCCGCCGGGGCCTACCTGCCTCGACGTTGGGGAGCGGACGAGCCGACCGGCCGCCACGAGGGCGCCCGCCTGAGGCATGAAAAAGGGATTGACCCACCGGGGTCAATCCCTTTTTTATGCTTCCCTGGGCGGGGGTTCGTCAGCCCGGGGAATCCGATCACCGGTTCCCTCGGGGTTGGCTGCATCCAGGACTTCGACTGCGTATTGCACAACGGCCTTAGCCCGGTTCGTGAGGACGGTTTCCCTGGGCCACACAGCGACCACGGAGGTTTGGCCTGCCCGGGGACGGAGGTGCCTGGTGACTAGCCCCTTACCTTCGCTCGAAACGGGGATCTGGTTGGGCCGCGACATCAGCAGGCTATAGCCCAGTCCCCGCCCGACCATTGCCCGGACAAGGTCGATTTGGGGGACTACCGCCCCGACCTGTGGTTTGAGTCCGCGCTGGGAGAACATCAACTGCGTATATTCGGTGCTGGGTGCCGTGTTGAGCATGATGAGCGGCCTGGCAGCCAAATCTGCCAGTTCAATGTCGTCCTCGCGGGCAAGGGGATCGTCGGCGGCCAGGACGGCCATGACCTCGGTCTCGTAGATCACTTTGCGCTCAACCTCCGCGGGCAGGCCGATGTCATAGACGACCGCGGTATCCAGGCTTCCGTCTTCGAGGGCAGGCAGCAGCTCGGAGTGATCCCCCACGGTGATGCTGATGTCAACTTTTGGGTGAAGTTTCGCCATGCCCTCAAGCACGGCGGGCAGGACATTGCTTGCCAGGCCCGTGTAGCAGCCCAACGCCACAGGTCCCTTCAGCTCGCCCCGGAGCTCTCCCAATCCGTCTGCCAGCACGCTGGCTTCCCGAAGCAGTTCCCCGGCCCGCTTTGCGAAGTGGCGTCCGGTCGGTGTCAGGTGCATACCCTTGGCTTTCCTGCGGATGCATAGCTGTTCCCCGAGTGCTGACTCCAGTTCACTGATGGCATGCGAAAGTGCCGATTCGGAGATGTGCAGCTGTCGCGCGGCGGACCCCAAGGTGCTGTGTTCGGGCAGTGCGGCGAAAAGCTCGAGCTGTCGAAAGGTGAACTTCGGCACTGCACCCTCTTTTCCTAAAGAATCGAATTACTTCTTCTGATATCCACAGTTTACTGGGAAAAGCTTTGCCGTGACACTGGTTACACGAAGACGTACCAGTAGCGCTGGGTACACAATGACGTGCCAGTAGGAGCAAGAGATGACCACACGAGCGGGCCAGTGCCCGTTCCACGGGAACGCGGAGATGAACGCAGAGACCACACACCTGACAGCAAACCCGGTGCGGGGCAACGGGGGAGAGGTTCCCACTCCCGGTTCGCAAGATGCCGCAGGCTACCCTGTGGCTGACTGGGTTGACGTTGCGGCACTTGCAACCGATCCGTACCCGACGTACGCCCGTCTCCGGGCAGAGTCTCCGGTCGCCTGGGTTCCGCAACTGAACAAGTTCCTGGTGACGAATTACGCCGGCTGCCACACGGTTGAACAGGACCAGGAGATCTTCAGCGCCAACGTGTCCGGCGCAACGATGACCCGGGCCATCGGCGCGCAGCCGATGCTGCGCAAGGACGATCCGGAGCATTCGCTCGACCGGATGCCGGTAAATCCTGTTCTTCGCCCCAAGTCAATCAAGGAAGTCTGGGGACCGGTTTTTGAGCGCAACGCAGAAACCTACCTTCAGAACGTCGCCGAACTCGGGCCAGAGGAAGCGGATCTGAACCGGGATTACGCAGCCCCCGTGGCATCGCAGAACCTCATTGATCTGCTGGGGTTGAAGGACGTGTCCGTGGAGCAGGTGCGCCGCTGGTCCCACGCCTTCATTGCCGGCATGGGAAACGTTCTTAATGATCAGTCCATCTGGGACCGGTGTGACGCCGCGACCGCGGAGGCTGACCGCCTGCTGGAGGAGCTGATCCCGTATTACCGGCAGAACCCGGACGCCTCGATGCTGTCCGCATTCGCCAACAGCGGCCTCCCCACCTCCAATGTTGCGGCCAACGTCAAACTGACCATTTCCGGTGGGATGAACGAGCCCCAGCACATGGTCACCAACATGGTTTGGGCCTTGAGCAATCACACCGGCCAGCGTGAGCAGGTCCTTGTTGATCCCGCATTGTGGGCATCAGTGTTTGACGAGGCGGTCAGGTGGCAATCACCGATCGGAATGTACCCCCGGGAAACAACACGGGAGACTGTCCTCGAAGGAGTACATATCCCCGCCGGCGCGGGGATCGGCGTTGTGGTGGCATCCGCCAACCACGACGCCGCCCACTTCGGCGCTTCAGCCGCAGAATTCGATATCCACCGCCCCAAGCGCCCCCACCTCGCCTTCGGCAGCGGCGTCCACCTTTGCGCCGGGCACTGGGCAGCGAAGACCTCCATTGGCCAGATCGCCGTACCCATGGCCTACAAGCGCTTCCCAGGACTGCGCCTAGACGAGCGACGGAATGAACGCTGGGACGGCTGGGTCTTCCGCGGACTGACCAGCCTGCCCGTCACCTGGAACTAAAAAGCAATCCCAACTGCTAAAGGAGCAACGATGCCCACCATCACCTACACCCAGCCCAACGGCACCCAGCAAGTCCTCCAGGTCGAGGCAGGCACTACCCTGATGCGCGCCGCCGTCAACAACGGCATTGACGGCATCATTGGCGAATGCGGAGGCCAGGCGATGTGCGCCACCTGCCACGTCTACGTCCGCCCGGAATATGCGCAGGCACTGCCCGGCATGGGCGACGACGAAGACGAAATGCTTGACTGCACCACCGCAGAGCGTATGGACAGCTCCCGGCTGGCCTGCCAGATCAAAATCGATGCAGAACTCCCGGAGATTGTCGTCGACATCCCTGCCGGCCAACTCTAGAAGCGGGGACGCGACATGAACGTTGTCATCATTGGCGGAGGACAGGCAGGGCTGCAGGTCGCCGACACGCTGCGGACCGAAGGATACGACGGAACAATCGACGTGATCGCCGAGGAATCAGGGCTGCCCTATCAGCGTCCGCCGCTGTCGAAGGACTACCTCGCCCCGGGCAAGGAGGCGGTTCCCTTGCCGCTGCGAGGCGCATCGTTTTTCCCTGACAAGAACGTCACGCTCCATGCCGGCGTCAAGGCAACGGGTATTGACCGGGCCGAACGCAAGGTGCTGACCACCGAAGGTTCACTCCACTATGACCACCTCGTCTTCGCGACCGGCGCCAGAAACAGGATGCTGAACTGCAGGGGCGCGTCCCTGCCCGGCATCCACGGACTGAAAACCCTGACCGATGCTGAGGCACTGCACGCGGCACTGCCCAACGCCCGCAACATCGTAATCATCGGCGCCGGATTCATCGGACTGGAATTTGCCGCAGCAGCCTTGGCGCACGGATGTAACGTCACCGTCCTGGAATTCGCACGACGCCCGATGGGACGGGCACTGACTCCGGCCATGAGCGAATGGTTCGCTGCCGCCCACCGCTCACAAGGCGTCAACCTACGCCTGGGCGAAGGCATCGATCGCTTCGAGCCCGGCGCTGATGGCCGCGTCGGAGCGGCAATCTCCACCACAGGAGCTTCCTACCCGGCGGATCTCGTGCTCGTTGGCATCGGCGTGCAGCCCAATGACACGTTGGCCTCCGACAGCGGCATCGAGACCAGCAACGGAATCGTCGTCGACGAAACGCTTCGCACGGCGGATCCCGCTGTCCTGGCAATCGGCGACTGCGCCAGTTTCCCCAGCGCACATGCCCAGGGCCGTTTGCGCCTGGAATCCGTCCAAAATGCCACCGACCAAGCCCGCCATGCAGCACGTACAATCCTGGGAGCTAAGAGCTCCTACAGGGCCCTGCCGTGGTTCTGGTCCACCCAGGGACCGTACAAGCTACAGATGGCAGGGCTCCCACGGCCCGATTACGACATCCTTGTTCTGGGCGACCAGAGGGCATCAAAGTTCTCCGTCCTCTGCTTCAGGGACGGCGTCCTCGCGGCGGTGGAATCGGTCAACAACGCCGCTGACCACATGGCTGCCCGGAAAATACTCTCCGCGGACATCGCCATCACCCGTACCCAGGCGGAAAGCGAGGGGTTCACCCTTAAGGCTGCCGCCAGCAGCCCCGTCTCTGTCTGACCCACCCGTCTCCATCCCAACCGACCTGCAGCACTGTTCCATCCCCAGGGTTTCCCCTGGGGCTACACGCTCACACCCAATTGGAGAGTAATGAGCACGTCCACGCACAGTTCGACGGCGAACCAACGTCGGGTCGCCTTCGCCACCGTCATCGGCACCACCGTTGAATGGTACGACTTCTTCATCTACGCCACGGCCGCCGGGCTCGTGTTCGCCCAGCTGTTCTTCGAACCGGCCGGCGCGTCCATCGGTTTGCTGTTGTCCTTCGCCTCCGTCGGCATCAGCTTTCTCTTCCGGCCCCTCGGTGCCTTCCTGGCCGGCCACTACGGCGACAAGATCGGGCGCCGCGCCATGCTCGTAATGACCCTGATCCTCATGGGCGCGGCAACCACACTCATCGGCTTCCTGCCCACCTATGCGACCGCCGGTGTTATCGCCCCGGTCATGCTCCTGCTGCTGAGGATCCTGCAAGGCATCTCCGCCGGCGGTGAGTGGGGAGGGGCAGTCCTGATGGCAGTAGAGCACGCCCCCAGCGACCGCCGCGGACGGGCAGGAGCTTTCCCCCAGCTGGGCGTCCCGCTGGGGCTGCTGCTGGCCACCGGCGTCACGGCGCTCATGACCGGTGTCATCTCCCCGGGAGCAGCCTTCCTCGAATGGGGATGGCGCGTGCCCTTCCTGCTGAGCATCGTCCTCATCATCGTCGGTTACTTCGTACGCCGGGCGGTGGATGAATCCCCCATCTTCCAGGAGATCGCAGCAGCCAAGAAACAACCCAAGGTACCGATCGTAGAACTCTTCCGACGGCATGGGCTGCTCGTGATCATCGCCGCCCTGATCTTCGCCGGCAACAACGCCGCAGGCTACATGGCAACCGGCGGGTTCATCCCGAGCTACGCGACCAGCCCCGCTGTCGGTCACGCGCGCACTGACGTGCTTATCGCCGTCGCTTACGGTTCTGCTGTCTGGCTCGTCTTCACTTACCTCGCCGGCTACCTCTCGGACAGAATTGGCCGCAAACGCACCTACCTCCTGGGTTTCGCCGCCCAGCTGCTGGCCTGCTTCCCGCTTTTCTGGATGATTAACACAGGGTCCCTGCCGATGCTCTATCTCGCGATGACCATATTCACCGTTGGCCTGGGACTGGCCTACGGCCCACAGGCGGCCCTCTACGCGGAAATGTTCCCCGCATCAGTGCGCTTCTCCGGCGTCTCCATCTCGTACGCCCTGGGAGCGATCCTCGGCGGTGCCTTTGCTCCGACGATCGCTACAGCCCTGGTCCAGGCGACAGGCGGGACAGACGCCGTTTCCCTGTATCTCGTGGGGATGACGGTTGTTTCCCTCGTAGCGGTCTCCCTCGTGCGGGACCGGTCAGGAATCGACCTTTCCATCCGGAACCAGGCCGAACAGGAAGTCGGGGCCCTCGTTCTTGACCGGCGCACCGTGGACGTCTCAGGTGAGCCAGTCCGCACCAACTAAATCCAGCCGCGCTTGGGTCAGGACCAGCCGAAGGACACCCGGCTCAAGCCCGGCGGTTGCCCGACCGTCGAAGGCAGCGGCTGGGAACCCGAAAGTTGCAGGACACCCGCCTGCGCCCTGGGCATCGGCGCCTTCGCTGAGAAGACCCTGGTGACCGCAGGGCAGTGCACCAAGGTGGACCCCGAGGTTGATGCTGACGCCGTGGGCCTGCTCGGCTGCGGCGTCATGGCCGGCATCGGTGCCGCTATCAACACCGGTGAGGTCAAGGCCCTGACCGGCGGCAACGGGGCTGACGTGGTGATTGACGCCGTCGGCCGCCCTGAGACGTACAAGCAGGCGTTCTATGCGCGCGACCTCGCCGGCCGGGTGGTGCTGGTGGGCGTACCCACCCCGGACATGACGCTGGAACTACCGCTGCTGGATGCCTCCCCGCACGACGCCACCGCAATCATCAACCAGGTCGGTGACCGGAAGGTCAAAGCCATCCTCCTCACCCACGCGCGGACAACGACCACATCGCCGCCCGCGAGGTTGCACAGGCCGTCGGCGCCCCGGTCTACCTGAACCCTGGGTACCGTTCTGGCTCCTACTCCGGCCATTTCGAAACGCCGATAATGGATCTTCCGTCAAGCTTGCGGCCTCCGGACAGGGCACAACGATGGCGCTGGTAGGGGGAGCGGTTCACTCCAGTTTCGCGTGGCGCGGGTACTGGTAGACGGTTTCCCTCCTGATTCCCAAGTCGCGGGCAAGGAGGGCTTTCGGGACACCGCTGCCGGGCGCGCTGGGCCCGTTCGGCTGCCCGTTCAGGTGTGAGGGTCCTTTTCCGTCCTATGTAGGCGCCGTGCTGCCGGGCCAGGGCGACGCCTTTTCGCCAGCGTTCCCTGATGAGGGAAAGTTCGAACTCAGCTAGCACCAAAGGGTGTGCAGCGGAGCATGTGTCCGGCCGTTCCAGGTCCCCCTTTGTCGTCACCTTCCAGTCTCAGGTTGGATTCCACAGGGTCTAGGGAAGCACGTGGAATCCAACCTGGCCCGGAGTTTTTGGATTAAGTCCCTGCCACGTCGGCTGCCACGTCCGCTGCCACGTCGGCTGCCACGTCGGCTGCCACGTCGGCAGCCAGTGAGGCCGGCCTGACGGCAGTGAGGGTAATCGCGGTGCTTTGCCCTGCTCCTTTGACGGTCATTGTGATTTCGCCGGGTCCGGTGGGGCGCAGAACTGCTAACGCCCTCCCCTCGTACGTGTGGCACACGTTGGACCGGAACGAATCCTGTGACTGCGGGTTCGCGTTACCGATCGCTTGCAACACCCCTTCGCCTTCCACAACAACAGAGAGGGACTCCGCCCCCTGCCTGAAAATACGTCCCTCATCGTCTTCCAATGACATTTCGATGTACGCGAGATCTCCGTCCGAAGCCTCAATGACGGTCCGGTCGGCTCGAATTCGGAGTGTGGGCGATCCAGCGGGAGTCGAAAGGCTCCATCTTTCATGCGATCCGTCGGAATTTCGGGCAATGGCCGTTACCTCGCCGACGGCGAATTCGGTCTCGAAGACCGCCTTGAACCCATTCTCGGGGCCAGCCGGGCGGGCTCCTGCGCTCTTACCGTTGACCTCCAGCTCGACCTCGGGCGCCGCGCTGTAGACCTCGACGCGCATCGGTGTTCCGTCGGCGACGTCCCAGTCCCATGTCGCAACCGCATCGCTGAAGGACCATTGAGTGGGGCGGGCCTCCCGGGTGAAATTTTCGGGGGGATGCACCGCGATATACGGCTCGGTTCGTAAGCCAAAAACAATTTCCCGGAAATAGGAGACCGGGCGGCGGTGTCCGGTAATGTCGATGTCCCCGCACCACGCGGTCCGCCATGGGAACGGTGCGCCGAAGGACTGGGGCCCCTCGTCAGCGTAGTTGACGCGACCTATGCCGGCCTCGCCCAGGTAATCCCATCCAGTCCAGGTGAAGTCGCCGATCAGATGTGGGCTTCGTTCGATGGCCGCCCAGTTATCGTTGATCTTCGCGGGGAACGTCTCCGTCCCTACGATGAGGCGGTTCGGGAACAGCTCCCGGTCCAGCTCGTAGCGGCTCTCTCCATAGTTGAGCCCGGCGACGTCCAGGACCGCAAAAGACTCCTCCGTGCTGTCGGTTACCAGATCCGACGTCGCGATGTCCTTCATCATGTCGCCCATCTGGTTCATGGCGGCGTTGACGCCGCCCTCCATGTTCCTGCCCGCCTCCGCGAGGCGATGGATGACGGAGACCATCGGGTTCATGCCGTTCGTAATGAATCGGGTGGGATCCAACAGACGGATCTTCTCCGCGATGCGCCGGCCCCAGACCGCGCCCAGCGAGTTTCCGGTCTCGGGGATCTCGTTCCCGATCGAATACATGATCACGCTGGGGTGGTTGGCGTCTTTCAGCACCATTGCTTGGACATCGCGCTCCCACCAGTCAGGGAAGCGCAGCGAATAGTCGAAGGATGACTTGGACTCGGTCCACACGTCAAAGGCTTCATCGATGACAAGTAGCCCCAGGCGGTCGCAGGCGTCGAGCATCGCGGGACTGAGTGGGTTGTGGCTGCTGCGGATGGCGTTGAATCCCGCCTTCTTGAGCAGTTCGATACGACGTTCCTCTGCTCTGCGGATGGTCGCAGCACCGAGCGGACCATTATCATGGTGGACGCAGGCGCCCCGCAGTTTTATGGTTCGTCCGTTGACACGGAGGCCGTGAGCGGTATCCAGCTGCAGCGTCCGGAAACCAAATGTGTTGGTGGACAGCTCAAGCTCGTCGTCGTCGTCAATAATGCGGGTCACCGCTGTGTAGAGGTTCGGGGCGTTGACGTCCCACAGCAGCGGGTTCGCGATGGTCAGACGGTGGCGCAGCACCGCGGGCTCGGACGGAAGGACCGTTATGGGGGCTTCGGTGTGAGTGACCAAGGCCTGTTCCTGATCAAGGATTTCCACTCGAACCCGCACCGTTCGCGGGCGCGCTCCGGAGTTGCGGAGCGTCGTCGCTACAGCTGCGACGCCGATCCCAGCGTCGAGCTCAGGCGTGGTGATCTGGACGCCGGCGTACTCGAGATGGATGTCCCCGGCGACCGTGAGCCATACGTCGCGGTAAATGCCTGCACCGCTGTACCAGCGCGAATCCTCGTGCGCACGCGCTTCAACCCGGATAACGTTCCGCTCCCCGAAGCGAAGGTAGGGAGTCAGGTCCACGCGGAAGCCGGAATACCCGTAAGGGCGTTGGGCGGCAAAGTCGTCATTTACAAAGACCATCGCGTCGCGGTAGACGCCTTCAAGGTCGATAGAGACGTGGCGGCCCCCCCACTCGCGTGGCACATCGAACTCCTTCGAGTACGCAAACGCGCCCCCGGGGACGTAGCCGGTGTTCGACCCGTTATCGCTGGCAACCCGTGCCGATCCTACGAGTGCGTCATGGGGTAGGCAAACAGATTCGGGCGCCGCCTGGCCCGGGCGCAGCTCGGAGAAAAAACCAATCTTTGGACGCACGGACCACCCGCTGTTGAAAGAAACGCGTGTGGGCTGCCTGCATTCCGTGAGGTCTTTCGTCATATCTCTTCCTGTCGATCTTGTACGTTCTATGAACCTGCTGCCCGCGGAGGGCAGCCCGGGTGAAGACTGCTTGGAGTAGATCAATGTCCCGGGCGTGCAAGATGATGCCTGCACGCCTGTCCCAGGCCAGGCACATTCAATTGCAGGGGAACGCCTAATGCCTTGTTGACGAATAGGGCGAATGGTTACCCCAACACTCGCCAACGCTCCCAGAGACTCCGTTTCGGAGTCAGGGGGTAGGGCAGGTGCCGGAGGACTGATGCTTGCCCGTCCCGCCAACTGGCCAATCCACCGGCCTAAGTCGAATAGTAACCGCGATGGTAACTTTTGACAACGGTGGGCCTGGACTCCACGGACAGATAGCTGTGCAGTCAGGCCGCGCAAGTGTTGTGCGCTGGCGGTGCCGTGCATCAATAGGTCGGTCCGGCCACTTACTTCAGTGCGCCGGCGCCGATTCCCTTCTCTATGTGTTTTTGTGCAAGCAGATAGAACACGATGACCGGCACAATCGAGATTGCTGTTGCCGCGAGCAGGATCTGCTGCTGGGGCGTGTCTGCGGAATTGAAGCTTGTCAGGCCACGTTGGATAGGCATCAGAGAATTGTCGTCGAAGATTACGAGGGCCATCAGGTATTCATTCCATGCGCCCAATCCCTGAATGACCGCGACTGCAGCCAGCCCTGGTTTCGCCAGAGGAAGGATGACACGAGCGAAGATCTTCAGTGGGGACGCGCCGTCGATGGCCGCAGCCTCCTCGAGATCCTTAGGCTGGCTGGCGAAGAAGCTGCGCATGATGAGGGTAGCCATGGGTATGCCTGAGGTGATCAGGATAAGTACATAGCCGATTCTGCTGTTGGACAGCCCCAAGGAGACAAGCAGCCGATACTGTGCCAGGAACATTGCCGGCGCGGGGATGATCATGACGGCGAGGATCATGAACGTAAACGCCTGCTTGCCCCAAAAGTCCAGACGCGCCAAGGCGTAGCCGGCCATGCTGGAAACCACGAGGATTCCTGCCACCGCCGCGAGGGTGTACGTGACACTGTTGAGCAGGTACATGCCCAGGTCTCCCTGCACCCATGCAATGACGTAGTTGTCCCACCGCGGGTCAGAGGGCAGCAGACTTCTGCCCGCGAGCAGTTCGTCCAGGGACTGCAAAGAGCCGGAGACCATCCACAGCAGCGGAAACAGCGCAATAAGCGCCGCGACCACAAGCAATCCGTACAGCCCGACCCGGTCGGCACGGACATGTCGTCGTAGTGGGGATGGCTGCTGTTCGCGGTGTCCCGCGGCTTGCACGCCCGTCCCGCGTTCAGCGAGTTGAGTGTTCTGGAACGACATCTGCATTTCCTTTTCAACGTGTTCAGGTGTCTTCACGTCCGGGACCGCCTTGCCGACACGGCGAGCTGCAAGAGTGATAGCAGGACCAGCGCTCCGCCAAACAGTACTGACATGGCGGCCGCAGTGCCGTACTCGTGGTTAACGAAGGCTTCCGCGTAGATCTGGAGCGTGGGAACCATGGTGTGGTAGCCGGGACCTCCATTTGTGAGCACCTGGACGGTGCCGAAAACCTGCAACGCCGCCAGCAGGGTCAGGAGACTGACAATGGTGGTAACAGGTGCAAGCTGCGGCCACGTGATGAAGCGGAATCTGGCCCAGGCGCGTGCGCCGTCCAGCTCCGCGGCCTCGTACAGTTCCGCTGGGATGTCCTGGAGCCCGGCCAGGAAAAGCAGGAAGCCGAAGCCCCAGTGGAACCAGATGAAAACGGCGACCACCGAAGGCAAGGCGAGGGCAGGATCGCCAAGCCAATTCTGTTGCAAATCCCCCAGACCCGCGACACTTAGCAACCGGTTCAGGACTCCGGTCTGGGGCGCGAACAGGGAGGTAAAAATCAGGCCTACGACGACGACCGAGAGGACTCCGGGCAGATAGAACACAGTCCGGAAGAAGGCTTGCGCTCTTCCTATTTTGTTGACTGCCACAGCCATGGCAATAGCGACACCATTGCCGATGAAGAACCCAAAGACGGCGAAGACGGCGACGTTCTGCATCGAAGCCCAGAAAGCCTCGTTCACGAACACGGCCTCGTAGTTCTCCCACCCGACAAAGGGGGTGTCCGGGCTGACACCGTCCCAGCCCTGGAAGCTCAGGAGGATGGCCTGGGCGAAGGGCGTAATGGTGAATATCCCGATCAGCACGATCGCCGGTGCCAGGAACAGCAGCCCCACAAAATTCCGGCGGAGCCTTCCCCTGCTTTTCCGCTGCGGCGCCCTCTGCGGCGCCCGGGCCGGGCGCCGCAAAGGGAGTATCTGGGGTGTCATCAGCTCTTGTCCTGGGCGTTCTGCAGGTCTTCCAGGACCTGGTCAATTGTGAGTTCGCCGAGGACCAAACTTTGCGCGTCACGGACGATGGCCGTGTTGACATTGCTCTTGGGAGTGTTCGGCAGTACCTGCATGTTCTTGACACCGGCACCGAACCCGGACAACTGCGGGGAGAGTGCCCCGTTGGCCAGAAGCTCAGGATTGGTGGGCATAATGCGGCCGACGTCGGCAAAAACCTTCTGCTGTTCAGGCGCGCTCAGCCACTTGACGAATTCGAGCGCTTCCTGGGGGTGCTTACCCTTGGGGTTAATGACAGCGCCCTTCCCGGGAATGCCCGGCGACCGGGGCTCAAGCTTGCCGTTTGCGGCCGGCGGCAGTCCCAGGGAGAAATAGTCGCTGTAATCGGGGGTTGTTTTGTATCCGACGGATACGCCGGGGGAAGCGTCGAAGATGGCGCCAACTTCATGTTTGCTGAAAAAGGCCGTTTCTACGGAAGGGTTGTCATTTTGGCCGCCGATCAGGGAACCGTTGGCGATAACGCCCGCCTGCTTCATGTCCACGAGCAGCTGAAAGGCGTTTCGCCATCCCTCAGACTTCCAGCTGGCCTTGCCGTCAAATGTTGCTGAAATCTCTTCATCCGTCAGCCAGTTGGAAGCGAATCCCTGAATCAGCTGTGGCGTAAGCGAACTGGCGACGGCGAAAGTGCCCTGCCCCTTGTTGTTCCCCGCCGCCAGCTTTGAGATAAGTTCCGCGGACGTTTTTGGAGGTGTAGCGGGGTCGATCCCGGTGGCATTCGGGTCAATCAGCAGCCCGTAGGTTTGGGTTTCCCAGTGGGCGGTGTAGATACCTGCAGGGACGCCGAGGTTGTTGCCCTCGGCGAAGGTGGACATCTTGATGACGGCCGGTGTGAAGTTCTTGCTCCAGTCGCCCTTAAGCTCCGGCTCAAGGTCCATCGCCCACCCGGCCTTATAGAAGGGAGCCATATCTGTGGCGTTGAAAGAGGAATAGATGTCTGGCATCGACTTCGACTGTGCTTTGGCTTGGAGCTTGGGCAGGTAGTCGGCAGGCCCGGGCGAATCGACGGTGATTTTGATGCCCTTCTCCTTCGAGTACTGCTCCGCAAGCTGGTTCAGGGCAGCTTCCTGGCCGCGTGACTGGTTCAGGAAGGTCAACTCCACTGGACCTGAATCACCGCCTGAGCTGCCTGTGGAGCCGTTGCCCGCAGAACAGCCCTGAAGGAGGAGTGAAGCTGCGACGGCAAATGCGCCGATTGTAATAGCGCGGCGGCGGAACGCCGTAGGACCGGCAGGGATGATGCTTCTTCTTTTACGCATGAATTCTCACCTTTGAAAAGACGTAAGGAACGGTGGGGAAAGATATCGGTCTGGTAGTGCGGGGTTGATGCCCGGGACAGTGAGTTGCGGGAGGGGCCGGGCCGTATGAATGCCCGGCGCGGCTGACAGAAGATTTCAACTGGACGATGGCTGTGCTCCTAACGCCAGAACGCATTGGCGTGTGCCGAGAGGGCCCACCATTGCCGCCTCGATGACGGCTACCTCGTGGGGATCCAGGACCTGCCCCGAGGACTCTTGGCCGTTCAGCAGGTCCTTGCCGTGAAGTGCCAGTGTGACCGGTGAGGGGCCGTGGTTGATGACGAAAGTCAGTCCGCCGCGGCGCACCGTCTCAACCCACCCCGCCCCTTCAGCAGAACTGATGACGGGCTCTGAAGCTATGCCGGCTTCGGTGAGCAGGGAGCGAATCAAAGCATCAAGCTCCTCAGATTCGAACCGGGTGGCCATGTACCAAGCGGCACCAGCCCCGGTGTCCCGCCGCGTCAGGGCGGGCTGGCCATCAAGGCTGCCACCTGAGAAGTGCGCCCTGACCTCGGCGTCGCGAAGGCGCACCACTTCAGTCCAGTCGACACCAGTACCACGGCCACCAGGCAGCAGGTTGCTGACTATGTCTACTGTTCGCCGCACCGTGCTTTCCGGCCGGACGGGAACGCCTCCGGGCCTCTGCCAGGCACCAGCCAGCGGTGCAAACTCCTCAATCCAGATACCCAGGGTCTCCTGCAGCTTGCCCAGGTAGCCGTTCAGCCTTACCTGCAAGGACTCATCCACGATGGCCGACTGGGCGGTGACCAGTACCGTGGACCCGGAATGCGCCGCGGCATCCAGTGCCTCCAGTTGGGCGTCAGTTGCCACGAACAGGCTCGGCACAATAACGAGGGGATAAGCCCGGAGGTCTTCGTGGCCCTGAACGAAATCCACGACCACTCCGGCCCGGGTCAAGGCGGCGTGCCATGGTGCCACGAGAGCAAGATAGCTCGATTGTGCCGGCAGCCCGCGCTGTTCAATCGCCCACCAGCTGTTCCAGTCAAAGACGATTGCCGCCTGGGCCGGGACGGGTTCGCCAAGAACCCGACCTAGCTGGGCCAACTCCTGGCCAAGTTGTTTGACCTCGCGCCAGACGCGGGTATCAGTTCCGGAGTGCGGCAGCATGGCAGAGTGAAACCTCTCTGCTCCGGCCGCAGATTGGCGCCACTGGAAGAAGAGGATGCCGTCCGCCCCACGGGCAAGGGCCTGGTACGACAATGCGCGCATCTGCCCGGGTGCCTTCGGCGCATTTTGCGGGCGGGTGTTGACTGCCCCGGCGGCCTGCTCCATCAGGATCCATGGACGGCCCCGTCCCAAGGACCGCATAAGATCACGTGCCATTGCGGCCGTGAGTGAAGCATCCGGGTCGGCGGGATCAGGGTACAGGTCATCTGAGATGACATCTACATGTGGAGCCCAGGACCAGTAATCGGCACCGCGGAAGAGGCCCATAAAGTTCGTCGTCACCGGCACTCCAGGGGTTACTTCGCGCAGGACCGCCTTTTCGGCGAGAAAGCATGCGAGCAGTTCGTCTGAGCTGAACCGGTCAAAGTCAAGCAATTGTGCCGGGTTCCCATAGGCGGGGGTTGCACGGGGCGGCAGGACTTCGTCAAAGCTGGTGTAGCGCTGGGACCAGAAGGCCGTGCCCCAGGCCCTGTTCAGCCTTTGGATATCGCCATACTTCTTCTTCAGCCATAGCCGGAAGGCGTCGGCGGACGCATCGCAGTAGCAGCGGGGGACATGGCACCCGTACTCGTTGTTGATATGCCACAGGGCCAGGGCGGGATGGTTACCGTACCGCTCGGCCAGCATCCGTACCAGACGGGTGGCGGAGGAACGGTAGGCCGCCGAGCTTGGACAGTAGGCCTGGCGTGAGCCCGGTGACAGCCGGACCCCCTCGGCCGTCACCGGCAGCGACTCCGGGTAGGCCAAGGAAAACCATGGGGGAGGTGATGCTGTGGCGCTGGCGAGATCAACCCGTATGCCACCTGCGTGCAGCCCGTCGAGGACCCTGTCGAGCCACTCGAAGTCATACTGGTTTTCCTTCGGCTCCAGCAGTGCCCAGGAAAAGACACCGATGGTTGCAAGGTTGACTCCGGCGACGCCCATCAGGTGTACGTCTTCTGGCCACACCTCTTCCGGCCACTGCTCCGGATTGTAATCACCGCCAAACCACGGGGTGGAGGAGAATGCGGAACGCATGGGTGCCTTTCGGGTGGATGAATGAAGGGAGGAGTTGTTAGGTCTGGTTCAAACAGAGGAGATGGCCGCGCCGGTCATGCGTGTCAACGTGTCGAAGCCCTCGGCCTCCACGTGCCAACCATCAGGCAGTTCCGCTCCTCGGGCAATGGCCGTGACGAGATGCGCCACCGCAGCCAACAGGCCGCCGTTGGCCGGAAGGTAGAGCGTGAGGAAGCCCGGGATTTGGGGATTGTGCCCGTTGGTGAGGAACTGGTTTTTCGGAGACGGGAGCAGGAGCGCCTCCAACGACCGTTTGATATCGCCCAGCCTTGCCGCGGTCATCGACATAACGGGATAGTCCCACCCCCAGCTGGTTTGCAAATCCCAGTCACGCCAGACTGAATCCAACGTCAGCCCCATCGCCTGTTCGTCGATGACCTCGGTGTCAGGCAGCCAGCCCAGCGCCATCAGCATGGACGGATGATCCTTGCGCACGAGGAAGGGCGGTGTTTCCAACGCCGCATAGGTACCGTCGGGCAACATCGCGGGCTGCTGCATACGGCTCGCGACCCGTTCCCAGGCCTCGGATACAGGTAGGTTCAGCCGCCGCC